>JGI24021J15306_10003705_pt1 | contig 17380 bp, 20 predicted proteins | sample Ectturendosymbi1_FD_15306 | JGI IMG/M metagenome (IMG submission 15306) | reverse complement strand
TTGAAAAACCAAACATTCCGCTAGGCGAGTCATTGGGAAGAATGTTCACTGTCACCGTCAAGTCACCTCCCAATTTCGCACCCCCTGAGCAGCAGAGTTGCGTCACCTCTTTCAGCACTTGCATGCTACGTCATAATCAGAACTGCGCACCAACCTGACGCAGCAACAAGCTGCACGTTAAAATTCTCCAAGAACTCGACGTACTGATCATCAGTGATGAATATCTCGATGTCGGCGTGTTTCTGACCGCTCTCAAATTGAACCAAACCGGACGAAGGGAAAAAGTCGGAGTTTTTGGCAGTTCCGGGTCTCGCCAGCCATTCCACACCAACTGCTCGGAAAAGACCAACGATCCGCATCACCGGGATCTGAAAATAGTAGGAAAAAATCAGAGTAATGGTTAAATTTATTTGACCTTTACTTCAAAATTTATTTGACTTCTACCTCAATTTTTATAATGTTAGTGTATCGTAAAATCTCAGCTATAGAAAATGCTTTGTGGAAGGAAAAAACAAGTGACTGTCCAGCTAAAATATAACTGCACTAATTTGCGCTTTTGCTTGGATTATATGAATTAATTTGTATTCTGAAAAACTGCGACAGTAAGGCTTGGATTGCTTTTTACGTGGACTGTATGAGACAAAAGTGATACAATGTTTTTGGCTGCGCATAAACAGCTTTACCAGAGGGTCAAGAAAACGTAATAAAGTTAAAAGTTTTGTTTCATAAAAATCAAGTGCATAAAACATGGCTTTTCGCGCCCAGAACAACGCAGAGACGCTTTGAGGATGTATTTTCTATCAAGTTCAAGCGTTCGTGCAGACCTGACGGCCAAACAAAGGCCTTTGCTTCTAAAAGTAAAAGCGTTTTGGCAGCGAACAAAGAATAGATCCGGGGAGTGGGACGATGCCTTACAAAACATGAACTATATTGTGCAACTACGAGAAGTTAAAGTTTTTCGCCCAGAAGAAACTAACCAGGTCTCCCAGTTTAACGAACGCAAAGGGTATAGTACACCACGCTCATCTTATAACGTCAGCCATCACATTTCAAAAAATCCATCAGCCCTAGTGTTCATCATGGCTCATAGCCGGGTACAAGATGAACTTGAGACTAAACAAAAGACAAACTGAACATCCATAGCGAGACGCACCTTCAGTGTGTTGTTTATTCCAGGTAGCTCGTAGGCGTCAATCGCACCTTCATCATTTCTGGTGACGTTCAGTTGAATAAAACCTCTCGCGTCGTCATTTTCGTTTATCGTCACTTCCGCAATTTCCGTGCCGGGAAAACCAATTCCTGGGGGGAATCGAAGAGGTCAGTGTGTCGTGCTTCGCAGCGATGACTTCAATTTTGGCAGCACAAGTTTGAACGAGCGAATAATTATCTTCGTAAACACGTTTTGTCACTAACAACTGGTATGCCATCGTATTTCGGGGATTGCCGATCGTTAGGAAAATAATTATCTTTTAAGCGAGCAACGTCACATCATTTTTGTAGAGGTGATCGCAAAAGTAAGACGTCAATAACATTGCAATCGCTCTACCTCTGGGTTTATATAATCGTGTAAAGCCGAACTCTTTTACGACGATATGGCAACAACATACTATGTGCTTGAAAATTTTACCAGGTTGCGTGTTGTACTCCGATTCCCCAATGAGCTTCACACCAGTAATTACAACATAAAAGCTTTCTATGTCCTCAGGCACGTCATCAGGAATAATGCTGATGGAAATCGCTGCTTTCGTAGAATTTTCACGCATCACCAGCGAAGAGTCACGTGGTACAAAGTCCACCCCAGGAAGAGCACGTGATTGGCTTGGAAAGCTCGTAGCAGTAGTTGTTTTGAAAAAGACCTTTAACAAAAAATTTTTTTTATACCTCGTTTTTCACCAACGCCTTAATTTTCAATCGCATTACAAACAGTTGTGGCACAGTGGCATCAATGACATTGCAAGCAAAGCTGGCTACTTCGCGAGCACCTCAAAGCTGTTTCACAAAACCGTACCTCGATATCACCCAGATCTCCTTGTCGGCGCACCATGTCCAGAGTGACCAGCTGCGACGCGCCACTAATAATCTCTGCCTCACTTACAACAGTGTGAAGTGAGCTTGGACTCCACGATACCACGCCGTGAGGCGAATCATTCGCAAGTATTCGCACTGTAGAACTCGACTTCTTGCCATTTAAATGAATTGGAGAAGTGCTGCATTACAAGCAAGAATGCAAATTATCAGTCGTCTACGTCTTATCAAGTAAATGCATGTTGAAACAGGCAATTAATTTTTGAAGTTAGTTTTGTAGCGTCGAAATGCTAGTACTTTGCAAGTGAAGGGAATTTTAAATTTATCTTACAGCAGAGGTGGGTAAATTACGGCCAACGGGCCGCATGAGGTCCGCGAGGGCATATTGTGCGGCCCGCAGGGCAGCCAAACTTACATAGATGGTACGTATTTCGAGTCTATGTTAAAGTAATTTTATCGATTAGATTAGAATTATCGACATTTTATTCCACACGTTTCATTCGAAACCGCATTTTTACTAAACCGGAAGTGACTATTGTGTAATATATGCGCCCTCCGGTAAAATTTAATGTAATATATGCGCCCCCGGTAGCAACAAGGTTTTCACAGTGGCCCTCCATAGAAAACGTTTTTCTACCCCTGTCTTACAGCAACCCTTGCAAAACCAACCATCGTATGCTGGAGCAACTATACTTCTATTGCTGGTGATTTGCTGGGTTATGGAAATGGAGAAAGAAGTTCAATTAAGCTCTTAGGTTTGATGTTTTAGTACGTCAAAAGCAAAGTAGCAAGGAAGCAAACAAAAAACGCAAATTTTAAAACATGACTATTGCAGTTTCAAAGACTACCTTAAGCAAAGTTAATGAAGTGGACTGATAAGCGTAAAAGTCTTTTAAGTTTCAAATGTTAGCAAGCGTTTGGAGCAAAATATTTTTTAAAGTATCCAACTGATACCTGGAGGGTGATTGTTACCTTGTGGCACCAATAAGGTGTGGATTAGACAATTCTACTGTGACCAACTCCTCTATCTCTGGTATATCGTCGGAGAGTACTGTCATTTGTATGCCAACCATTTGCTGTCCGTCCGCGAAAACTATCTGTGATATCGCATGAATACGCTGTCAATCACAGCATTGTTAGAAATGCCGATAACACACAAGGCGTACCAAATAATGAATAAAGTTGTTGAGAAAACTTCGAGATGTCACATGTAAGTGAATAAAATAAAAAACGAAATATTTTTCCAAACGTTGTGAGGCAAAAATTATTCCACCTGTTTAGGAATTGCGGTCGCAATCGTCTTACAAGTTGTATGTTTAAAGCGATAACGTCACAAACAAACACGTAACTCCGATGCTCAGCTTGCATTTGCCTCAACTGTCATTATTTGTCCATCAGAATACCAAAGTAGCAGACCAAAGCGCATTCATGTTGCATTTAATTGCAGAACGGTGAAATTTACCTCAAGCTCTTCGCCTCGGAAAATACCAGAAGTATCAAACCCCTGAACTGGTAAGGGTAAAACACTCCCAGTGAACTATAGCCTGCACGGTAAAACATGTCCACAAAAGCAAATGGAGTTTGGCATCGATGATGCGGTTTATTTGAGTTAAAGGTGTATCGTTTATGTGTGAAAACTGCAGCACTTATAGAATTTGCAAAAGGTTTAGAGCGACACCTGGCCAGAGATAGGGGTTACGTCGCCAATGTTTCCATACGCTTTCCAGTCGACCGACACCCGACCATAGACCGACTTCGAGCGAGCGACGTTTAATGAGAACTTGTTGTCACGTTCTGTTTCTTCAACGGGCTTTTCCAAAGAATCCTGGAAATGTTTACATGTTGGTGCAAACGTGGGTCGCGAACATAGGAACACAAAAAAAGAAACTGCAACCTTTTTTTTGAATCAATGCACCATGTTAAAAGTGATAACCAACGGTACGCAGGCAACTTACAGCTGAGTCTGGTCGGTATGAAAAGCATAGACGTACGCAAACGACGCTGATGCACACACAATATGTAGGTTCGTACTTCGTAATGCACAAAATGGGGAATTTCGCTGAGATCCCGTAGCTTCCGACAAAAAACAATTTACTTTCGTTTTTCTGAACTAAAAACGCAAGGTCGATTGCAATTACGATACCGATACCCCTCCATCAATAAAATACTTAATTTTGTAAGCCAGTGTTGATGCTTGATATCTTCAGAAATTGATGGCATCCGATGCTATAGTGATAACGCCAAGGTTTGCGTGCGTTTGTTAATGAAAATCGTTTCTTACCATCGGTTGATGCTGACGGCCATGTTGAGTAGGCACAAGATTTTTTTTCGGTTCGAGTTCGCTGCACTGTCACGAGTCATGAGTAAGTTAAGCCATGATCAAAAACTTACTTCAAATTCAATCGAACACGACGAGATCTGTGCATGATCGCAATTGCCGCGTCATGCATTCTGAGTCATAAACATGTTCACTACCTTTCGTAATCCTTTGCGAGCCAGCCAAGCGCAGCTACTTGTGGGATTGTGCTTAGAGAAATGAGCGATTGCATGGAGTGCGCGGCAACGAGCACAAAGATAGTCGTATTTGTGAACATCAACCACAAACACCTCAGGGTACTGAGGGTAAAGAAGAAAGAGCTCCCTGGCGACGTGGCATCAAGAAAACGCATGTGTTTCAAGGAGCCACGCGATAATATCGAGAACTCATCCAAATATCTAAAATCAAGGCTACCTACTGTTTTCATACTCGTATTTGAAACTTTTGTAGAAATATCTTTTGGGGGAAATTATGACCATATTAGCAAACACTCGTTGCTATTAGCAAAATCAGCAAAGTAGTGTTGCTAGTATTCGCTTAAGTTTTTCGATACCGAGAACCTTATCAATCGCTGAATGTAACACGGATGTTTGGACACGTCACTAAATTTTTGAATGCAAGAGTGCAACGAAAGTCGCAAACATGTGGATTGCAATTACAATCTTTCTGTACGCAAAAGCATTGTTTGTGCTTCTATCCGCTCCTTTTCAGTACTTGACCCTTTTCCAGGTATTTGAAGTTTCCAGTGTCCAAAAGCGCTTATAACACTTTCGGTCAGACTACGTTGCTGCACGACACACTTACGCTGGCAAACTCAATCACTCCGTGAGCGTCGTCGTTTGCAGTTATGATGACAGTCAGATCACTTAACGAATCGTCGATCACGGCACGTTGATCGTGGCTCTTTCCAAGCGTAATCTATAGGTGAATGCGAAATTACTCTTAAAAGTAAAATCACGTTCGATACGCTTTATGTATAAAGCTAACATTACGTACAAATACCTTAAAACTCTCGTCTATTTCTGGTATTTCGTCATCAAGCAACGTCATCTCGATCGAGTGAACTGTCTCTCCGGGTTCAAAAACTAGAGTTTTGTTTCGAGGAAAAGGTACGTAGTCAGGTTGCAGCTGGCCCGAGACGAAGAGGCTGGTGTCGTTAGTGTGATGGACGTTCGTGAAGGCGTAAATACCGGACGAAGACAAGAGCGAAAACCCGTACGGGTCACGAAAACCCGACATCTCGGCGGTTGAGCGGCCTGGCTGGGCGGCCACGGCAACAGCAACCGTGTATCCGTTCCACTCCTTGACAACGTGAGGCATCAACTGGCGTGTGGGGAAGGTTTGCAATGCCGGTCTGAAAAACTCCGTTGAGTAGTCGAAGAAATAACAGCATGATCTGTTGTCAGATGCGACGCAGAGCAGGGTTACTGAGCCGTCTCTTATGAAGTTGCTCTGAAATGTTTTAGATTTACGTGTCAAACGCAAGCTTTTTCTTATAAGAGCCATACGCAACTTTTAACTACAGCACGTTCAAGTTTAAACGTTTATTTGTAACTTGTTGCTTCACCTGAATTCTGCCAGCAGAGCTCATGCTTTCCATGGGCACTGAGCTGATGTCCATCTTCCTCGCTCCAGGCAGATCAATGGTTTGATGAGGTCTGAGAATTATTTGCCCCATCACATCGTTCGATAGTACCTAAACAGATGATTGCGTTTTTATTTTCGATACCTATGTTTCGTGACAAAACTGCTCCCACAAAATGACAGTGCGGTCGGTCAACGAAATTTCCTTTTGCAGCAAGCAAACCGCAAAAATAGAGGCGGCGATAGTTCAGTGGCTGAATGTCCGCCTCTAAATTGGAAGGTTGGGTGTTCGATCCACGGCCACTGATTGAATCGAAACCGCTCCTTGGGCAAGAGCGTTCACCTTAACCGCCCCAGCAACAAGAAGCAAATTTCAGGCTTCGGCCTACCGCTAATTGCCGCCACCAAAATCAAATGTAAAACAAGATAACAAACTCATTAGTGCAGAAGCACAAAACCTGCAGAGTACGAGTTACCTGAAAAATCTTCAAAATTTGCGGAACAGTTGAATACGATTCCCCGCGCTCAGCGGTCGAAGACGTAGCAATAATGAAATGTTTTCCTTCAGCTTCGAAGTGCTGGACGTCACTCGCACGAGATACATCAATGACAGTGCGGTCAGTAAATGACGTCGTGGATGGATCCCACCTGTAACTTACTGACATGACTGGAGATTTGTCGTCACCCTCCGAATCGTACCTGAAACATACATTTGACCGGTGGATATCGATGCGGTACAGGCAAGGGAAACCCAAATCACCACACAAACCAATTAAAATGAATAAAGCGACGATCAGGCAACTCAAATGTGACAGAGAAAGACACACCATGTAAAAAAGTTGCTCTGTCTAATAGTCTAAAATCGACAAATATTATTGGCTGATAAAACGTTTCGAAGCTTCAATCATTTCACCAAATGAACCGTACATGCCAAACAAAACCAAACATACTGCTCTTTAATCCTCTCCGCTAAACTTGTACAGATGATGTTAACAAAGCTAGCTCATTTTTTCTTACAACTCATATTAATTTGCACAAACATTCCATTCATCTTGTCCCGATCGGACAGGTTATCAAATATTAGAATCCAATGCAGAGTGAAAGTCAAAAATGTATCCTTCCCTGATATAGGTCATGCTTTCGAAATGCTTTTGGACAACGCAGTATACTTAACTACAGCATTAATAGATGGATTGACCATTAACTACGTTCTCTCTCAAGCAAGTAGAGTTGATCACATTGCCAACCATCTTTTTACGCTTTTATGTCTTTTGCATCGAAAATTACTCAGGCATGTCATCATGAGCTGACCAAGGACAAATTCGACAAAATACCTGTTGGCGACAGCGAAATAGATATACCCTTCCATGTGAAACACAGTGGAACCCGCGGCACCTCTCGTTGGCAGGGTTTGTATCTCAATAAGCGTTTCACTTCTATAATCGAATTGGAAGACACTCGAATCTATGGTCGAAACCTGCATGGAGGAAAATTGCAGTAGTTTCAAACTATAGGCAAGCAGCGCGTGCTGCACAGACTTGGGTTTCGAATGCTCGAGACGAATCCTCAGAGCGGAAGCTTACTTTTGTATCAAACCAGTGTAAGCGTTTCAGAAACACTTTTGGCATAGTGCGGTCGGCAGAGTGAGATCTGAAACAGAGGAAACTTCACTTACCCCATTGTTGTCCATACTATTGGTAACAACGAGGTAATTCACGCTAGCGATTTGAAATTGCGAAACACTGCTGGCTCCTTTCGTATCGACGTTCTGAATTGCTGTCAATGTTCCGTCAGGCTTCAACTTGTACAAACGCGAGATCGTTTCCCGCCTGTATAAATACTTCATTATTTCTTATTGAAGAGAATTTCATGTACTCTGCAGCAAGGCAAACACCCACAGTCACATCGTCCGAAAGCAGAAATCTCCAATCTATAGAGTGCCGTTTGTAAAAAAATAACTTATGTTTTATATGGGACATATTTAACACACAAACTGCTAAATTGAACACATTTAGCTCACAGGACCCTACGTTGGGTAAACCTCCGTCGGTACACCACGTCAAAAAAGGAGTTGAGTAACACACTGCTAGTTTACTAACTGAGGTGCGCTGAATCTGGGATTTGATATAGAGTGTTAATATTTTGAATATGTAAAGGTGGTGGAAACCGAAAAAACACAAATTAGAAACTGAAACTAACTTCAGTAGCAAGAAATGAGAATTAATCAATCACTATACAAATTTAACGTTTTTCAGTCAAGTATGATGGTGACAGATCAACTCTAGCGTTATTTTTTTGCTGTAGCACGAACAACGAACCCTACGTTGTTGGTAATCGTGGATACTTGCATGAGACCTGCACGCGGTCTTGTCTCGAATGCTAACGTGCAATTTTTCTGAATACCGGTAGTTTAAAACCTTGACAGAAATTACAATAAAGAACTAGAAATCTCATATCACACAAGAAAGCAGTGATCATGAACTCAAAATTAAGAAACAGGCGAAAAGATTGTTTCTGCCCAGGCAAGAAACAATTTTTTCGTCTGTTTTTCAACATTTCTGCCTACGTTTGCTCACACCTTGAAATGGGAAATCGTTGAAATCAATGAAAAACATTTGCAAATGCACGAGAATAAACTAATATGGATCAGTTTATTTTATACTGTCGTAAGTATACTGCCAATGCAACCTTGACATTAACTTTAGGATGACATATATATTTCGGGACTGGAAAGAAGAACATTGAATGCGGTGGACTTCCGAAAATACTTTGCGAAGAGCTAGAGTTATTTGCATATGTATTTTGCAAAAGCCCGCCAAATATTCATCCGTGAAGAGTAAGATTTTTCACGCAATTACGAGTATTTTTAAGTCCATCTTGCTTCGGTTACCTTCCAGCATCGCCGCCATTGCAGATGAAGACGTATAGACGACCGTTGGAAACGAATGACGTGGAGTCGACAGCGCTGTCTGTTTCGATGGTCTGTATTATACAAGATTTACGCACTTAATCACAAATTTAGCTTTCCACCAGTGGCGTAACTAGAGGTTTGAGCCAGGGGGGCAAAACTTAGCTGAAGAGGGCCCACTGGCCACCGCAGGGGGCCCATTAGCTAACATTCAGAAAAAGAGGTGAGAAATGATAGTGAATCCGGATGTGGATGTCCATGCTAAAACCCGTAATCACCGGAAAACACTCCGAAAAACGCAAAAAACAACAACCTACTGACAACCAAAAGAATACTAAATACCGAAATATAAGCTAAGTGGGGGCCCGGTTTTTACATTCAACTTGCCAGGGGAGGCGGTTCGCACTCCTGTCCCCACTGCTTTCAGTTACGCCACTGCTTTCAACAACGATAGAATTCAGCTGACCAGCAATAAAAAGCATCCTAAATTCAATATTTCACTCCAGCGCACGTCTGAGACGCCACAGTGAAACCAGGCATTGGATGCCAAAAATATTACACACAAAGAAGTGCATCACGGATACAAAGTAAGGACCTGGATTGGCACGTAGATGCCTTCCCATTTGTATAAAGTTGAATGCACGTCACTGGTCAGTGAACTCAATGTCCCGTCGCTGTCCAGCGTTGTAGACGGGAGGCCGGTCAGAACCGACGTCAGATAGATCAGGTAGCTTGTTCCATTGTGATCGAAACTGTGAAAGGAGACGCCTCCCTTCCCACCAAACGTTTGAAACGGTGTGATCGCAGGAGGATATCTGAAGGATTCCTTAAGAGGCAACGCGGTGCCTGCGTAAAAGAAGGTACAAGAATGTTTTTACCCTCACACTGGGGAGAAGCTCCTTCATGCTGTACCTGTTGCATTTCCGCTATCTTTTGAATTTGTAAATGCTCACGTTTACCCCCAAAGTACATTAGGTTATAATATTTCAGTAAAGTTATCTTGCGATCCACATTTAAAATAAAAAAACATGAACACAAAGTACGCGAAAATGCAAGGACTTAGAACAAGCAGACGTAGAGCAAAAGGCAATATTGCTTTTAATACTGAAAAAAACATAGCATTTTAACATTGGAAAACAAATAGCATTACTTCGCTGTCAGCAGATCATTATAGGCATTATCTGAGGAATTTACAAATGCGTTTTTGGAAAGAAAAGTTTTTGTGCAAGTACAAATGTAAAAATTTATTACTTTCCACGACAGAGTAATGTACATCCGAACATCATTACCCACAAGGGAAGAGGCTGCAAGATACAATTTAATAATGATGCTGTTTTAGGAAAATATTTTTTGCCACCAATTGTTGCTAGGAAAGTTATTTTTTAGCAACTGGCTAATGAAGCACATCAGCAAACCAGATAAGAATCCCAAAGCTTCAGACCGACATTGAAGCAAAACCGAAACAGAGATTGTTGATATTTTGTGGCACTTAATTCTTCTTGTAACTACTGTATATGTGTATAACCTGAAGTAGTGGTCACATCAATTATAACTCTTCCCAAAGTTCCATGATGTCGCACGATATCAAAATGAAGAATCTTATTTCCAGAACCTTCTGTAACTCGCATGTCCCTCGTCGCATTTCTGAAAGAGAAGTAACGCTGACAATCAGCATAAAGTCCCTCCGTGCGTGAAGCTTCTAGAAACGACGTGCATTGCCACGCAACGTACCGCGACCCCTTAGGATGCACGCGAAAGTCTCCGAAGGGTGCGTCATTTTGCCGAATGCAAATTTTGGTGACAGTTCCAGTTTCGTTCAACGTGGCGCCATGACTAGGATCAAACAGTGTCACTCGGAAGCATTCCTCCAGCTCAGGGTCAGCGTCTTCGACAACAGCAACTTCCAGCACCTTCAGGAGGATATCAATTGTAATGTAATCATATCTTAGTTCTGCTGATTCTTGGCTGTTCTCAAGCGAGTATCTGATGCATACCGGTGAAAGCCTCAGCGAGTTCTATTACAATATCAATGTTATCGAAAGACCAACAACTCTGGGTATTTAAGTGGCCGTTTGGTGCGCTGTTAAGACAAGATAATTTGAGGCTGTGTTCTTCTGCATCGGATGCGCAAGTAACGAAACTAATTTGCTCACCCCCAGCCTTTTTCGATCATCAATAGTGACGTATCCCTCGGCAGGCGCTAAATCAATGACCTGGCCCGGTATTACGTCACCTCCATCAGAAAGTTGCTCGATTTTGTAACGGACGGAAATCCGACCGAAAATTCCATCGCGGGGATTGCGAGAAATCAAGAGCTCCGTTCGACTGTTAGCGATGCTGGAAATTAACAACAATATGACTGTTTGGAAATGCTGGAAGGTGTGACGCTTTCAATGTGCAAACTATTGAGAGAGACTGACTATAAAATAACACGTGCTTGGTTCAGCAATTCGCAAGCGTCTGCAGCTGAACGCAACAAGTGTTTTTGTGCGTGCGCCACTACGCTCAGATTTCTTTTTCAAGAACATGTTTGCTGAAAAACACTTACTTCCTACTGTCGGGCTCGTCGAGTGTGATGCTGACGTGGTTTTGAAAAGCCAGCCTTCCATGCGCGTCATCGTTTGATTTAATCACAATTGTCGCCTTCGTCATATTACCCAGCACAAGGCCATCCGAAGGATTGTCCAAAAATATGTCGAATTCTTCGTCGCCTTCCGGCGTATCGTCGTCCAAGATATCAACTACATATTCCGCGACAGACTGACCATCAGAAAAGGTGACCGTCTGCAATCACGTAAGCTTCGAATGATTCACAACAAACCAGGACAGATCCTCGACCATCCAACATGTGAACTTTGGATGATTCACGTTGCAGTAAAAGCTAAACCAACGTTAGCAGTTGTATCACTTTGAGACATAACAATGGGTCCGCAGAAAAAATAAGCAGGTCGCATCCAAAACGAAGAAAATATAGGCTGTTGTGCCTGTAGAAATTGCATTATACAGATACAAAAACCATTAAATTTGATTCTATATGACTAAGATTTCAGGACTGACGGTGTGTAGTGCTACGTGAAAACGATTTGCTGTTAAAAACATTTGCTGGTTGATTCAACTTTGTCGCCTTTGTGGAGACTAGTTACTCAAAGACACAGGCAATTGTTTCACAACAATCAACAGATGCCACTACCCTATTTCTGTAAATTACCAGGGTCCGATTTTGTTGTTGTTTTCCACTTTCCAATATTTAGATGCTTCGGCAATTATTTTTTGCCAGAAATTTGAAGCGTGGTCAAACTTTTATTCACTCTTTTCCAGAATGTTTTTGATCGCCTTTTTAATGAATGGTTTTGGGCGTTTTATCAACTTGTTCATTTTTCTTCAGAATTTCGAAAGCACTTACTGAACCCTTTCTGAATAGGTCCACATAGCTACTCACGTACAATGGGAACCATTCGTGTTTAAATCAAATAAGACAAGTTTGCAATGAGTTTTTACAACTTCATGAATTGTCAACGGTTTTCGTCATTTTAAATGCATATACTCTGCTGATATCAGATAGAGTATATTTACATTACCGATTCCGAAACCTACGGATTAGTAGATCTTTTGTTAGATTCGAGAATTTTGTTGCAGTAAAACCCAACCTCCTGCTTGCAGTAGAAATCTTCGTTGATAAACGCTTGTTTGTTTTGTGGAAAAACGAATATATCGACTTCACCGTAAGTTCCTCTGTCTCGAACAAGCTGAAGGGTGATGCTTGTGGTTTCCCCCTGCGTAAAATTAAACATTGTTTCTAGTACACTTTTTGGTTTGAGACAATAACTGGCTGTTACTTATTACACACAAAAATGTGAGAAATGGAAGACCAGAGACTTCTAACAACAGTCCTGGCTGAACAATGCCCTTACTTCTTTTTCAGTTGCTTCCACCTTCGTCGAGTTAAAATGAAATCGCACAACTCCTTTTGTTCCATCATTAGCGTCAATGACAACTTGGGAATAAGTGTTTGCGAAGTCTGAAAACAGCAAAATCACGGGGCTCGTTACTGTTCTTATCAAAACACGCTCTCTCGCAAGCATAACAATAACAAAAAGGTATGAAGCTCAAAAGCTAGACTTATACAAAAAGGACGAAGTATTTGCCACCAACGAAGTGCTCAGCCAAACTTGCCGGCACCGCCAGTGTGAACACAATTTTTTTTACACTTTACGACGTGGGCTTCTTTAAAACGCTCAGTACTGACAAACCTGCTTAGTATTGTGTCTTTACCATGTTTGATCAGTGTGTTTCGGAGCCTGTGATCTCAAATAACTATTGCGTCGATACAGGTGTAACAAAGAGATTTTCCAACTTTTTAACTCCACATGCAAGCGCTGTTCTACGACAAACGTTTCTTTCAACACGCTTTACCGATTTGGGGAGGCAAAAGGGGTGCATCGTCATTTCCGTCGACAACGAGCTGACATTTTGTCAAGTTCACATGAAATATTTCATTTAATTCCGGAATGTCGTCATCAACAACCTCCATCATGATGGCGGCAGATGTGACGCCATCTTCAAATACCACGTAGCTGCTTCTTTCGTCATAAATGAAGTCTTCCCCAGGCTTGGCCACATCAATATCCGGGTTTAAGGTGCTTAATGTGCCTGTTTTGCAAAAATTTCATAAAATCGATTAAAGACCGCATACGCAATCTGGCGTTAGTCACATTACACCGGGAGCGCATATTTCGCCCCAGAAAACGAACAGCAAAAAAGCTTCAGGCCACATTAATCGATGCCTACACAAAGAATAAGGACGCAAGATTGAAAGTCTGAGGAACTGTACGACCGTTGTGAGTCTTTTCTTAATAAGCCTCACAAAAACATACCTAGAAGAATTCAGCGCCAGGAGCAGGCATGGAAGCCCGCAACTAAGAACAAGACGGAGTTCTTCCCAGTTGAAAACTTAAGCGTTTTCAAAACAACAAACAAAAGCGTAAGAAACTTGCAAGTGGAGCTACATTTTTCCAGTTGTGCAATATAGCCGGTTCTTCTATAACAAGAAACGCACAGTAAAAATTATAAAATTGTTAAAAAATGACTCATTGTCTGAATGTTCACAATTTACTAATTTCGTCGTATCCAACACTATTTTTGTTTGCGGACATTTCCCTGTCCATGCGACCAGATCTACCAAAAAAGTTTTCTTGTCCAATTGGATGCAAACAACCCATGAGAAAAACTTTGCGCCATTTTGCAGTTTCTATACCTTCATTATTTAAAAAAATTTAATTCGGGTGATGACAACGGCGCAAGTTGAAACTTCAAATTTGCTGCTTCCCCGGGGCAGTTGAGGTGAACGCTCTTGCATAAAAAGCGCTATACGACGATTGACTCAGTGGTCGTGGATCTCCCAACCTTTCAACTGAGAGGCGAACACTCTGCCACTAAACTGTACCACCTACCCAATATATTTCTTTATGACATTAAAACTCTGTTTGTCTACTTATTTAATTGTCATAGCATCTTTGCAAAGATCATTATAATAAGATACACATACTGCAACACGCAAATGACAGTTTTGTTCGTCTGAAAACGCTTTGGATGAGGAAAAAATGTTATTTTTACATCAGTGTTTATTCCAGGGGTTTTGAAAAGCGAGTCGCTAACTTTTAGACTTTTAGGATCATTTAAACCCCAATACAAGCGGAATTATTTTTTTGCATTTGGATCATTTCTCCACTACCCTCACTGCTGCTTAATACATCCCACAGAAGCAAATTTCACTGGAAAATACGTTCACCATTCCGCGAGAAGGATGAAGCAGCAGAGCAGGAACTTAAATTAACACGAAGCAGTTGCTTTCAAAGCAGTACAATGACATAGCCCAACAGTGCAAAGGCATGTTTCTGCTGCATGCTGTTCAGTAACAATCGAAACAAGCATAGACCAGCCTACCCGGTATGACTTCGTAATAAACGCGAACGCGACCAATTGAGCCGAATTGTCGAGTGACGTAGATCTCGAGATCGCCATCACTCTCCTTTGCGGTGATCCTCTGGGAAGTTGGAGTTACGCGGAATATTCCATGAGGGTCATCGCTCTCCTCAATTGATATTTCTGATTCCGATGATGCGGAGTTGATGGCTGCTGCTCCGGACGCAGCGATATCTGGAGAAAATGTTCGGAAATAAATTCTCACAAATGCTGGCTCTAAGGTTGGGCATTGCTCGGGTTGCTTTTGATGTACAGTAGGAGAATGTTTGCAAGCTTGTTGATAATGGTGTTAAATTTGATCGCTTCCCCTTCCAGTTTGTCCTAAGTCGGCTTATTTCTCCTTATTCGTCCAAAAAAGTTCCTGTGGTGAGTATACCACTCTTAAAAAATCTTTAGCGGAAGTCACTCGTTCATCTACAAGAGTCTGCAGTCGGAAGGTTTGTGGTTAGATGAGATAATCCACAACTATTCGTGAGCCTTTGCAAAATCTGCTGCTTTCGCAATCGATTCTTGACTTTCTTTTAGTAGGAAGAATTCTTGCGTCTCGCTAAAAACTCAATTTACTTTGAAATTCATTCACTAAAAAGCTTGTGCGTGCATGCCAAACTTACCAAAGCTCGTTGCTCTGCTGAGCACAATCCTGTATACTTCTCGCGTTTCCGGCTCTGTGTCGGGGTTGAGGTAAAGTAGAAAACTGGCATTGGTTTGGCCAGATTCGAAACGAATCAGCCCTTTCGTGAAATTCAGGCCACTTTCCACAGAATGTCCGCTGACCGACTCAGCAAACCACGTGACTTCGCAAACACCAATAGCTGGCCTGCTACGCTCCAAGTGCAGTGTGACCATTTGACCTGCCACGAGTCGAAACATACATACGAGAATTATAGAACTGCAGAAAGATAAGATCGCAATGGATGGAAAACAGTTGTTTTCAGAGGACACAAAATTTATTTTAAGTAAGAAAAGTCCAAATTTCGATCGGTAATTCCGGTCTTGCGACCGCCAGCGCCAGCATAGTTGGGGCTCAACTGCTTTTAGCAGAAAAAGTCTTTTAAATTTCTAGTGAATGATGCAAAACCATTTCCCCAAACGATCGACACCAGAAAATTCAGAAAACTTTTCAAGAAATCCTTTTGATATACCAGGCTTACGCAGCGTACAAGAATTCCTGTGGTTTTGCCTTAACCTTTTTTAATTTATGACACGCAGTACCACTTGCACAAAATCTCCAACCTGCTGCATAGCCGTTGTTATGAAAGTGTGGCTGAGAGAGCAATAGTGATTGAACAAGCAATCGGCTCAAAAACATTACAAAGTCAGAGAATAGGAAAGATATAGCTTTGTTTTGGACTTACCCTCGCGACCGATTACAGCTCTTGAATCATTTCGGAATCCGACGACTCCACCAACACGGTCATTGGCCAGAATCACAACACGCGTCTGATTGAGCGACTCGCTGACAACAGCGCCGCCAGTGGGGTTGGAAAGACGAATTTCGATGTCTTCATCTGGTTCAGGTAAGTCGTCTTCCAACACCGTGAGACTTATAACTGGCGACAAACATGTTTCGAATCTGAGTAATCCTACTGAGAAACTTTCTTTAATGTTTTAAATTTAAAAGATATGTAAAAATATAAAAAGGTTTACTTAAGCGAAACACGGATAAATGATAAATTGATCGAGACGTCTGAAAACTCTGTGAACGTTTTTTCAGATTGAAAGTAGTAACAAGGGAAAGTCTACATTAGAACCGAGTAGAAATCAGAATCTTGCAGTTCGTATCAGAAGCAGCAATGCATGAATCAAAGATTTAAGTAGAACCATCTTGGATTTTTTGAAAGCAAGTCACTCATAGTGAAAAGCATTTACAATGAAACAAATACACATTACTAGGAAAAGCAATTCATTTTTCGAGTTTAACGGTTGCCATATGGCACTGAAGACACTTAATCAACCAAGCTGTTGAAATTATCCAACATATTCTATACACTCAGTGGTGAAGTCCGGGGAACGTCGTCCCCTCACCTTTTTGAAGGGGTGTCAGGTTTCCCTATTCATTTATTATGGTTTAAAATTATGAAACTTTGGCTGTACTTCTTTATTAATTTTCTTCAGAAAAAATTATCTCCCACTGCAAGTAGCATGGCATGTCTACAGAGCGTTCCCCACATTTTTAGCACGACTGCATACACCTGAGCTCATTTTGAGACCCCAAGAAGACACGAAACTATTTGAATTCGCACTTAAATACACTTTGAGTCAAATTTCAAATCGCCTCGTCGAGAATCAGTTGTACAAACATTTAAAGGCAAAACGGGACGAACTTTTAAGGTAAGCTTGCGAAAAAAGGAAGGCATATTACAAATCAGTGAAGTTTGTTTAATAGGTTGTAAGATTGTAACTATTGGGCAACCACTGGCTTACTTCACGCTAACAACATTACTTACTGCGAAAAGCGAATCTACTCTTGCAACCTCTCCGGTGGTGTTGCGTTGATTGTGTGATTCACCACGAACGGGATGTGCGCGAAGAACAAAAATACATGTATGTGGCGCGAACAAGCA
>JGI24021J15306_10003704_pt1 | contig 17382 bp, 11 predicted proteins | sample Ectturendosymbi1_FD_15306 | JGI IMG/M metagenome (IMG submission 15306) | reverse complement strand
TTTGCAACATTTTCTGCAACCGAGTTCTCGCGGGCCGCAAGAAAAGATCTCGCGGGCCGCATGTGGCCCGCGGGCCGTATGTTGTGCAGGCCTGCTGTACAGAATACAAAATCAATTGGGACTTTTCTGTTAAAACATTTGCTCACTCTACAAAAAATAACGTTTTCATTTTTGAGTACGTATCAACAGTGGATGAGATTTCAAAAATGCTTAACAAATGCGAACTTTTGAAAAACGTAGCTGACACATTTTTTAAACCTGTTGCTGACTGCGGCATGAACCGAAGATTCGTATTAACTCAAGACTTAACACTAATGTGTTACCCTCGTAATTTCATATTTCAGAAAGAAATGTTTCATCGTGCCCGCTGCATGGTGCAACAAAAGCAGAAACTAATCCAGCGCATTACCTAAAAGATCTCATATTAGCAAAGGAAGGGTCAAGAAAATTCCTTACACAGCCAAAACCTTCTGCCGCCAGAAGCAAGGGTTTAGAGCTGCAGTTGCAACGGCTGCATGCGTTATTGGTTTACCATGAATGTCACGCTCAAAAAGCAATGCAGAAAGTAAGAAAAATGCATGTGAAGAGTATGTGACACACTGCTCAAGATCAGAGTAAAACACGCCAAATAAGTTTTTTTCCTTAACACACAATTTGACTAAAGTGTGGTGAATGGTGATCAACCAGTGAGCGTAGACGTCCAGATATTTTTGAGCGGAGCAACCAGGGTAAGTAAACTAAGCTTATTTCATGCATAGATATTAGATACGTGGCTTGTTAGTTGATTATGGTGTCACACCTGTTGCCCTGATCCTCTCCGAAATCAATTGTTTTCAGAAACTATACTTTCAGACGGAAAAACTCGAAAAGCGGAAACGCAACGCTTTGTGCGAATTTCCTTAATTGTGGTTACAAAGTGAAATATTCACGTTCCATAGTCACAGATGACCAGCTTAATACAAAAAAACCATGCGTAATTGTCAGCCTCATGTCTGAAATTGAGCCTAATCAAAAAAACGTCTTTAGCAAATAAGGTAAAAGCAGCACTTTTTCAGACTGACGGCTACCAAATACTTGCCAAATACTTGTATGATGTAATCAGTGCTATTAAAACAAAACTGTTTTAACATTACAATGCATTGCTGGCTGTTAGGTCCAATGTGCAGTACAGATGCCACATGCGAGGAAATTTTCGAGGGCATTCTATGCCATTCCGATTGCCTCCGTTGAGACCTATGTCGACCTAGGACCTGCGATGCCAATTCCAATTTTTTTTTAAAGTGTCTTTACAAGCAATGCTGCTAAAACCGCTCGATACTGACAAAGTGACAACCGCTCTTAAAAAAACATACGTCGCATTTTCTAGTGATTCTCCAGTGGTTACAATTTTTTTCAGCCAAAAGCGTTTATCAGGTCAAAAAACGTTCTTCTGAAAGTCGACTGGGTTGGTTTTCGTCCGTTTGAAACCCTCTCGCATCCACTCATTACCATCTTCCATTGTCTCAGCAAGCACTTTCCCACCGCTCATGGTAGCTTTAACGCAGAAAATACTGTTTCCTCCACATATTTTCAAACTCGAGGGTTGCATATCCTTATGCAGCATCCCCATTTTATTGGTATACAAATACCTGTGCAGGGAATAAAGACCCAAAACTGCATCAAAATTCGTTCACCTTTACTTCTTTAAGGACTCTAAGAGAATGAAAGTTGAAGGTTGCATAGAAATTTGTAAATTTGGAAAAAAGACACTGGTTATAATATCTCGATCAAAAACCATCGATGAAAAGTAAGGAACTGTGGAAAACAAAAAGCGAACTTAAACCGAAGCGAAACTGCTGGAGTGATTTGCGACATGATTTTTCGATATTATCTAGCTAAAAAAAACTTTGAACAATAACTAAATCACTACATCGTGATTACGAGCTTACTGCTGAATTGAAGCGTGTTATAGCAAGCAGCAAGGTTTATGTCAGTTTATTTCTGTGCAAGGGCACCTCCCTTTTGTGTTCGAGCGCTTGCACTGCAGCAGACACATTAAAACTCAATCGAACGCACCAAAATTATCGGTTTCCACTGACTGAGTCCAATGACGTCACCAACACCCAGACCTTATTGAAAGCGCTGCGGAGACAAACTATCAAAGACGAGATCGCACGACAGCCATTCGATCGATATAGATCGCAAAAGCGAGTTCAGTGTGAAAAAAGTTGTTTTTGCAATTTTCAGTGCATTTAATTTGCATCAAGTGTTGTTGATTTGCTGATTTCTCGTCTTTGATCGTTTTACATTCGCACGCCTATCTGCGTCATTGCGTGTTTTGTACTTAGCCGTGCAACTGGAAATCCTCCGTCTTTGCAAACCATCATCTAACCAAGCTGCCCCGATATCTTTTTGCTTCTTTGGCTTAATTTATTATTTTTTCTTTGCTGACTTTCTGGCGGAGCATGCTGTACCAAAGAACTTTTGAGTTTACGTTTTAAATCATTTTAAGTTGTATTGTACTTTGTACAGGTAATAGCACGCGGTTGTTTGAATATATATCATATTAACTTTTGCTTGTTGCAGTCAATTTGGCTTTAGCGAAACCCAACTGTTAGTTAGCATAACATGAATATTGCATAATAACAGCTAAGTCGCAAGCACTGCTTCTAATCGCAGTGAACGGGCGTTCGCTGTGATGTCTTTTCCTCTGCGTTATTAATAAATCTATTTTCAACCTCAGGCAGCTTTTATAAGCTGTTGTTCGCACGACCAACAGCAATGATATGTCATGCATCAGCCATGCGACCCCCGCCGTCTTGACATCTATTAGCAGTATGTGAAATGACACCTATCAGCAGTATGTGAAGTACTTGAGTCACGCGGCAAGGCTGGCTTGTTTATGGCTTGTGGCGGGAATTAATGCTGCGTAGGAATTTTTACTTCAGACGAATCAAGAGTTTATAAAGGTATTTGGTAGACATCTTGACTTATATTTAAGCCGCTGACTCGTATTAAAGACACTCAACAAACACGTTGGCGGAAAGAAAAGGTAGATTAAAATGCTCTGGAATATTTTTCCCAGAAATACAAAAACTTTCAGTGAAGAAACAAGCTGTGATGAGATGAGAGCGTTGATCACACAGCAACTTCCACAAAGCGGCAGAGCAAAGTTTTTTAGCAGGGAGTGGCGAAAAGATCACACGCTGTGCATAATCCTCTTTCCTGCCAAATGTCAAGTGTTCTTATGAGCAGAACTTTAAATGTCTTCAATACAACTGCACCCACGAAGCGCCCCGTAGCTCCCTAGTACTCCACTTACCAAGGTAGCCGCATTTCGCGACTCACGAAAAAAATAATCGTTGGACAAAAATCAAACAGCCGCTGTCTCGTCAGAAAAAGCCGCTTGAATGTCATAAAACTTCTCAGCGCTAATGCCAGGAATGAACTATTTTAAGCAATACGTCCTACAGGTTCTTTCTGTGGACTTGCAATTTCATACCATTTTATGGAATTTTTCTCTGTCGTTTCTACTAAACTTATGCACTGAGATTCGACTGCTTATGGAGTAATTCTCCATGGACATTGTGGACATTTTAAATGGGATGCACTTGTATTACAGATGGTTTATGTATTGTATAAGCAGCACACTGGGGCTTTGACTGTGGTTTACCGTTAGTTAGTGCAGAATATTAGCGGAACTGACCAGGGAAGGAAATTCGTAAGAATTGTCTCCCCTAAACGACCATCGAGCCCATAGCTTTATGTAAAAGCTCCTCTTTTCCAGGTGTATAAACGAGAGAGCATGCCATAAACGTAAAAAATCGGTGCCCAAAATAAGACTTACAGCAAAGTGAAACAGCAGTTTTCTAAAATGCAAACTTTTCCATCAGACGCTGGCGTCATTACAGACTGTGCTGTTTCACCTATAAATGCGATCAAAATGCCATTCACTTTGTTACTGAACAATGTGAACAGAACACTGAACAGCCAATGTTTTACCGTAGTGATAGACACGCTGCATTAGGGTTCTCTTTGTCGCACTTCAGTTCAGAAATGCTGTGTGAGAGACGAGGCATTCTTGTATTGATCGTAAGCTGCAAAGTAGCTGCGGTTCTCTTTCCATATTTTCGAGTGGTCGCGGAACTGAGGAGGAACGAGCTAGAAATGATTAGAAGGCAAGTTTGTGTGGGTGGAACTTAGAGGCTCAGTTTCTTAGAAGAGCTTGTGCTCGTACGCTTAAGGCAGCTTTAATAGGGTTTTGGTATTGCCAAATACAGATAATTGTAGCCTGTACCTTAACTTTACTGCGCTGCGTGGTATTTTGGATTGTAAACAGTTCACAAAGCGTAACCAGAATGCTCCAAAAAGATCGCTTGAAAATGAGCAGCAGTGTTGAAACACTTGCCGTGAGTAACACTTGACGCCGACATTTCCACGTAACTAGCCCGCGCATTGCGAAGCATTTTCAGAAATCTACAAAATCAAGCAAGTCAAGTCAGTGGTATGGGCCAGACTTTAAAAAATCTGAAGTTCAGTTATGTTATTTTATTCTCAAGAACCACACATGGTTTACTTGTCCAGAAAGAATGTGACGTAAAATCTTCAAATGATTGCAATAGCACTTATCGGCTTTGTAATAGGCACCCGTAATAACTAACAAACATACATAAATGAAACGCATTTAACTTGCAGTAAAACTATTGTATAAAACAATTGTCTTTCTTGAAGTTTCGAAAAATGAGTTAAATCTTGCTTTTTTCATTTTTGCATGAAATGAAAAGTCAAACGCGCGAGCCAATACGACAAATCAGTCTATATTATTAGTTTGTGGAAGAAGGATACAACGCTATTTCTGTCAATAAGAAATATTTCATATATAACATCTTTGTTGACAAGACTCAGTAATCGTATAATATGCTCACGGTGTGGTGCTCACAACACAAGCGATTGACGACAATTGGAAAAGTAAAACAGTAAAAGCGGTTGCTGCCTTTGCTTCAACAACCTTTTCTCAAAGTTGAGATGTTGATTGCTTGAGCGCTTACATACCGCATTTGCTCCTTAAAGCAAGTTGCATAAACCTGTTTGCTAGACCTTTGAGTGTACGAACACGGTTGGAATTTATTTCAAACCTCAAAAACTTGGGACGCATCTGGTTTGCTTCTTTTAAATTGCCAACAGATAGCTCGAACGAAGTTGCGTGCTAATTTTTCCATCACCCAAAGTGGTTGAAATTCAATATCACACAATGTTAAAGGATTCATGCTGCGCTCACTGTACACAGATAGGGAGTTTTGCAGCGTTATGTGAAAGAGTCAGTACAAACTACTTACACTTAGCGGTGTTGGGTACAACAGATTTCATCCTCAGTGCGTCGTAGTAAACACACAAAGACTGAAGTGATAGAATCCTACGTTCGAGAAAGTAATCATGCTAGCAGGACTTGAAGCTTTGGGTGAATTTAGAGCACTTCTGTTAGGGAAAGTTGAATGAAATATATAAAGTATTTTATGATTTTTCCCCTACCCTTTTCACCCTGCTGCGGTGCACCAACTACACAGGCTGGATCTGCCACTGACGTTGAGTATAACTACATTCACAGAAAAAGACTTGCTGGTGACAAACAAGACATAATGCTCACATTCACTGGCCAAGAAGTCCCTGATTGAACCGCCGATGAAAAACTCTCAAAAATTAAAAGTCACGCAGAATGCATTCATCTGCGAGAACAAACATATCAATAAAAAGTAAAGTTTCAAAACACGAGCTGTCGCTCAGCAACTGTTAATTCAGGCTCGTTTGAATTTACAAGAGCCATGGGGAAAATGCAGTTACTGAAAACCCAACCAAGCGTTGAAGACCAATCACTCCCATCAAAAACAGGCATGCTACACACCACCGCCAGGAAAATCATTTTAAAAGACCTCAATACCAATCAATGACCAACCGGGTTTTTGCGTTAGCACCGGTTGGTCATAGCTGCTGTCTATACTGTATTTCGTTACTTTTGAACTTTACTACTTGTCATCATAGCAAGTTACCACATATTGAATTTGTTTCCAAGATGCCAATTTTTATGTTTTCACATCAGATTTACTTTATTATTTTCACAAATGTTTTTCATGTTTTACAATGAAAGTTAATATTTTAGGACTGAGGATGCGTAGTGTTATAGAAGTTTATTACTATTATTATTGGGGGCGAGGGACCGCAAGGTCATTAAATGAAGCTCCTCATTAAAACCAAACAAATATGGAAACACGTATACAATACACGGAAGAGCAACGTCAGCAATAACAACAACCTATTATCCCAAACGAAGCCCGACAACAGACAGCAATGCAATTCAGTACATTTTAACACACAAAGCAGACCAAGGGCGAGTCATCAGTAATTATCTGAAAACAGACATAAATATGGGACAAACTGAAGACGTTCATATTTTTAGGTTGCGATCAGTTAAAAATCAACTGCGTCAAATAACAAAACCAACAAGCAGATGAAACAAACCCAACACATGTATAAACAGATCTTGGAAATAAGCAATACAATTAAACAGTAACCAATGCGTTGATGTAACATCACAGTTCACGTCACACCGTCTAAGTACAGGGTGACCCAAAAAATAGAACCCATGAAAATTTTATTAAATCCTACAAGGATCCAGTAAACTTCAAGCACTTTGCAGGTTTTAAACTTCAGTCTGTGTACAATCATTCCCCAGAGTTTCAGTCATTGAAGTCCCGGCGCATAAAAGTCATGTTATTTCCAAAATATACTCCAAATGGCCATCATGGCGTTGGAGGCGAACTTGCATACGTCGTGCAAAATTGTCAATTACTCGAACACGTTCTTTTTTGGGTATTTCACTGATTTTGGCTGTGATTACTGCCTTTAATTCACCAATCGTTTGAGGATTGTTCTGGTACACGTTATCCTTGAGAAATGTTGAGATACCCTCACAGATAAAAATCTGGGTGATTCAAGTCCAGTGAAGCGGTGCCCATTCAACTTCACACTTCCTGCTGATCAGTCTCTCCTGAAATCGCTCTCTCAGCCAGGCTAGTGAGTTATTTGATGTGTGGGCGGTGGCCCCGTCTTGCTGGAACCACTGTTCTTCTGGATTTGACCCTTCGCATTGTCTCAGTGATGCCTAAAACTTGTTTTCCACATAACGCTCCGTATTCACCGTTCGTGGTCTCTCATTTTCGTCCTCGAACCAATATGGACCAAGGATGCCATTTTTAGAGATTGCTACCCATGCAGTGCACTTTGTGGAGTGTAACGTCCTCTGTATTACATCCTCCGGCGCTGCTGTACCCCGATGTTCGAAGAAGTCAAGATTGGCTTCGATAGTGTCGCAAAGCCATTCACACACGGTTACACGTTTTTCCATGTACACCTCCGCAAGTTTTTGCTTTATTTGAGTTTGGTAAGGATAAAACTGAAGGTCTTCTTTAAGAACACGCCTCAAAGACTCTCGAGAGATTCCCAGCAAATCACTGCGTCGCCTAAGTGATTATTTAGGGCTCCGTCCGACCAAATTCTATACAGCAGGGGTGGGCAATTAGAGGCCCGCGGGCCACATGTGACCCACCGCAGCGTTTTCAGTGGCCCGCGGACGCATTCAGAAAAAATCTTCAAATCTAAGATTTTCTCCAACTTAGTGCTGAGGCTAACTTGTCAGAGACTACCTTATATTTCCATTAGCAGGTACGGCCCCCCGCTAAACGCAGCCTTCCAAAAGTGGCCTCCGAGCAAAATTAATTGCTCGCCCCTGCCGTACAGCATCAATGTTTCATTGCGTCCTAGTATTTACCGTCCGACCAGAATAAGTAGCTCTCAGATCTTTTCAATTGAGATTTTGCACAATTCCATAGTCTCTACACTTTTGAATCCAGTCAAAAATTCTGCTTTTTGATGGAGCATGACGACACTTAAACTTTCTCCGAAAACTTGCTTGCACTATATACTTTTTGTGAATTGTTAGCGAAATAGGCCTCCGCGTAAAATGCCTTCTCTTTGGTTAAGCAAGACATGGTGGGAAAAACTATTGTTGCAATATTTCATGCACTAAGTCTACTGCTACAACCTAAAAAAGAAATCGCTTGATAGTTAGTAAATAACCACGTCGGGTGCTTTCAAAATTAACATATGCGTTGTGCATACTCTTATTTCCCTGATAAATAGCGCTTTATACCAAGGAAATTTTCATAATGACATGAAGTTAAGTAAAACGTCTAGTTCCCCTTATAATTTGCATTTGAAAAGGTAAACTTCACACGCAAAAGTAATGGATTTTGCTCTAGGTATTATGAAAGACGTGGCTGTTTGTGGCAACTGGTTGCAAAGCTGGAATGGATTACAACTATTAAAAAAGATTACATCTCAGGGAAATGACGCACATAGTGATATAGAAGATAATAGTAGTCTCTAGCTTCAGGTTGGATCGACCGAATTCAAACGCTTTTTTACTTCTCTAATCTCCACATTGACCAATTGAAATTTATCCACACATTGCACAGTTGTTTTGTAGTTAAGGAGCGTTGGAATATTTTTAATGTTGCGATTGCATGTGAGATTGAACCTCAGGGTAACCCACGGATGACCTTGTCACCATGGCAACGTAAATTAAGCAAAACGTGTTCGGAGGTGGTATTGTGTCAAATAGGTGTCACCATCCACTCCTATGTATACACAGCCATGCTCTCTTCATATGTAAATTTACTTCACACTATGTTCTGTGTTGTTCGGTTTTTTTTTAACTTTGCTTATTTTAATTCCAACCGTTATTCTTCAACAATTGTCAAAAGGTGATAAGTGGGGTGGTTGATTAGATAACTGCCATGGTCTTTCACCAGTCATATGTGACACGCTTTGTTTACATTGATTAACTACTTTGCCATTGTAAGGGATTGCGTTCACAATAGATGGTCATTTTAGCTCCAAATAAGGCTATTTTTATATTTAAAGTCTCATGGGACAGTAGCGCTTGTCGTGGCAATTAAGAGCTTCAACAAAACAAGAAAAGCAGTTTTCTACCTGTGCGTCGTGTAGCAACTCCTGCTGATATTATTCTTGACGGTAACGACGATTAAAGGACAAACAAGAGTTTTCCAGAATGATAGCATTTTGTTATGTACCATACCAAGGGCATATGCAAGGAGGGATGGGGTTGAAAACCCCTCATGAGTTTGATATTTTACAAAAACTTTATTACCTTAGCAAAGGATAATAATTGTTTTCGCATACTTTTTGCTTGTTAATTTATCGACTTAATCCAAATACCACGGAATAAATTTGCGCTCAAATTTCAAGAAAAGTTGTAAATGGACCCAGAAGTAATAATTAGGTTTAGGTGGGAATCTGGGTTATCGTCTGCGTTCAGAAACCATCTCACCACTGTTTGCAAACCTTTCGTCCACTACGCATGATTAAGATTGTGTTCCGCGATAGTTCACTTTATCCAAAACAATTAATTGTCTTTATGTTCGGCGCAAGCGCTGACCGCATTGGCAACATTACCAATTTCTGTAGCTTGATAGAACTGTTGCACGAGCTCAAAAACAGCTTTGTTAACATAGAAGCATTCAGGCATTTGATGTCTCAGCAGGGAAAAAGGAAAACTAAAAGTTTGCTGGACCTCTACACACAACAAAAAATTGAAAGTTTTCTTGCGTACTTTATGCGCATACTCAATTCTTGTGTAGTTTAGCAAGATTCGATTTTGCAAACCGGGTGTGCGCCAGCCAGTATAGCCGCACACTTTCTGTGCTCGACTGCTCGTATTTGACAAGACATCAGCGCAGCCTCATTTTGCAGTTGCTCTGACGTCGTGATGAGTTTGTTTTACGCCCGTGTTTTTACCGCGCAGCCTGATACTTTTGCAGTTATGAGCTGCTGTATGGTAGCGTTGAGTTTATTTTCCTCCGATTTCCTAACTTGGGGCGCTGATAGTTTATATTCAGCAATGACACATAAAATAAGGGGAGTGCGTGTAAAAGAATATGTCTATTATGTCAACAAACTTCGCCAAAACGTTGGTTGGGAAACACGAATATGACATTAAATTGTTATTTTTCGTGCTTTTTCAGAACTCTTCAGAAAAATTTCGAGTTAGTTTTGTGAATGCAGTGTGCAATTTGGACCAACCCTGGTGGCGATTTGTGTAATATGGACCAGCGGTACAAATGAAAAAGTACTTGGAAAGTGTTTTTACAGATTATCAATCCTTTGGTCAAACAATTAACAAGCAAGGTAACTATAGAACAGATTTGGCAGAGCTTTCAGGCCCCATTCGGATTGAGCTAAAGAAGTTAGTTTCAGGCCAAATTTTTTCCGCCTCCCCGGCAAAATGCCTTCCCGTGCGCCTATGTACTCTTGTAAGATAAATGATAGTGGGAAAAAATTGTTTGCAAAACCGCAAGCAGTTACATATCTTAGTAATCAGTGAATGAGGTGGATAATTACCCTGTGCAGAACCAACAATGAAAATTGGTAATACCTCGAGCTCGAAATAAACATATTTTTCTGCATTACTACTGTACATTAATTTTTTGACTCCATTTCGTGCGGCTTACAAACAAGGGCGACGAACAACTGAGTAAATACGGTACCTTGGAGATGGAATGATTCTCCAGGGCACTTTCAAGAGCTTTAATCACACGTCTCCGCACACACTTGGATAAACTGATAAATTTCACGTCTGCTTCCACAACGTATTAGAAGTGGGCCTTTGCTGTTCAGTTCCTAGGTTTTACGCCTGGCGTTCTTTCCAGTTGGGCAGCTTGTATTGAAAACTCGTCCGGGCCGCTATTCGGCGCGTCTGACATGCTGGTGGGCGTTCAGCCATTCTGTGTTCTCCACCGACCTTCTCCAATTGGGTGTTGGGGCAAATTTTAACCCATTTGCACAATAAGGCTTGTGCCCAGTTGCGCAGTTGGGGAATGTCGTCCCTCACTTCACATCTAAGAGAGAATGGCCTTTCCCTTCTAGATACCGGCGTTCCCTTTTTGTCCACACCTTTCCTACTTCTGCATGTACTTTGTCACCAAAATATCAGCGCCTTTGCTGTTCGTTGTCGTGGTTGGCCAACACAAATGTCTGTTGCAAGTTACACCTGCACCCGAAAGGTGGACAAATAAAAACGTTAGACAGCGCGAAAAAAAACTTCCTGGTCCATTCGACGTTTGGAGGTCCCACACGCAACGCCGCGTCCTGCGAGTCTCTATTACAAATGCACACGAACGTTTGTTAAACTCAACGCGTGACACGAATCAACGGTGAAATGCAGTCGTCCGCGTGGCAGCGTGCCGCCATCGCCAGACGCTGACCGTTGTCACGTTGCATTTGCACCTGGCTGGTCAAAGCCTCTCGACTCGACGTCGAGCAACGACCACAGTTAAGTTTGAAGCGGGCGGAAAACAAGCGCGCGTTTGAACGCATTGATAACAGTGACAGTTTCGAAATCACAGTGGGGAATGTTTCGAGCTTGGAGCAAAAAGCTGCAAGCTCGGAGTGAGGCATTCGCTTCGAACGAGTTGTCGTGCCATCGTACCTAGGATACGTTAATTACATCTGCGCAGGTTAAATCCGGCTTAGTGCGACATCAAAACAAACAAACAAACAAAATCTTGCTTAAAAAGCACAAATCATGGGCCAGACTAAACACAGTCAAAAGCTTGTTTCGGACAGCAACAAGACAGAATTCAAAGAGCCACATGCTGGATGAGGAGAAAAGTTAACATCAGTTGACGCAATTAGTCGCAATGGGCGCTCACAGATGTAATGCCACTGTGCAAAGGACGGTTTGTACTGTTTTGCCAGACTGAACCGTTGATAGTTGCGTGCAAACGCATCTGCATAGCTTGTGTGTCCGTGCAACACACAGCACGGACGCAGAGCAAAAGGGTAAACGGAAACACGGTGAGCAAAGTGTCGCTATGGGGATTGCATAAAACTTAAATACTGAGGATAGATGATGATTAAACGCTGCAAAGAGCAAACTGGACGCTGGTCAGTAACGGGGGCACTGCCTCTGGTATCCCGTCGATACGCCTCGCTGGTTGACATGCTTGAATGGCGGCATGGGTCGATCGTTGATCAAGGCTGTCTGAAAAACAGTACGGTTGGTCTGAAAGTGTTTAGTTGCTACTACTTTGCCAGAAACTACACTTAAGACCGCTTGAAAAACCAGCCTGGAAATCGACGGGTTCACGAAGGGTTCAAAGAAAGTAGGACTGTGGGTTCGTCGAAGCCAAAGCTGATGCAAAAAAATAAAAGCACGTGTTTTGAACTTTTACAGCGATGTCGTAATTTACAGTGTTTCCAAAAGTTTCTGTGAATGCATCAAAGAAGGTAATGCATTTGTGCAGGTTTTGCGAAGCAGGCCGTGATTTGCTCAGGCAGGGGCCAAATAGCAGGCGACGGATCAGCTGATATATTCAAGTTACACAGAGTGATTTCATAGCTATTCTCATGCAGGATTTGGCTTGAGTAAGGAAAACGTTCACTAACCGCAGGAAACGTATAACTGCATAACCATCCACATACATAAAAAAAACTGGCAGTTTCGAACACCATACAAAAAGTAACGCAAATATATCATTTTGGGCGAAACTTTTATTTTAGTTTTTTTCAGATACTTTATGACGAACGGTCATGCCCTGAAGCAGAGGTGTGAGCAGCAGGTTATTTGTTCCTGACACGCGCACGGCGGCTGCAAACATCCGTAAATCAAGCTCAGTTCATCCCCCAACAACATCAGCAATTCATTGCAACAGATAATCTTATCCGGATGACGCAGCGGACGGCTTAATCCAATCATGAAAGAAGCGAAAAGCACAGTATGGGTGGTAGCTGCTCGCACTTACGTTCTGATTGAAGAAGTTGATGTTGGGGTTGGCGGAAACAGCAGCTTCCACTTCTTTCAACTTGCTGTTTAGTCGCTCTAGCGACGACAGGAGACGCTGTTCTTCCATTGACAGAGACGACGGCACGACTGACNAAATAGCAATAAATTCATTGCAGGGCAGGTTCAATGCTACCAAGTCACAAAGTACACCCGGTGCTGNTTTGTTTCAAAACAAACGCAGGGTCTGTTTCTTGAGTAACTTTCCGAAAACCCATCGGCAACTGTTTTGTTTTAAAACTTCACCCCACGCGACATCAGCCGTACACATGGGCGTCGGAAGAGGGGCCAAGGACCCCTGGATTTTGAAATTTGACATTTTGCTACAGTATGCATTTTTAGCAAAAAAAGGTTATTTTCTTAGTTTCGAGCGGGTGAAATGTAATGTCACCATTTTTCGTCCCCCTTGGAAAATTCCTCGGCTACCCTTGGAAAAATCCACTATTGTAACCCCTGGAAAAAAATCCTTCCGACGCCCATGGCTGTACACATTATGACGCAACAACTGCAGCTTCGAAAATTGATCGACCGAAGCCGTGGCACTCGAATGTTTTTCTTTTTTCTTGCCCGTGGAACAAAGACATCCACATAGTTTCTCGAAGCTCATAATTCTTCTGTCACTAAACTCGCAAAATTGAACCTCGTTACGATAATACATCTTGCAAAACGTTTGCAAGAGAGCTTCGATATTGATTTTTACCGTCGTATGTAGGCGGTTGGGTCTGCAGCCTAGCGTGACAATATCAAAAGCAAACCAAACCTTTTTTGTCTTGCAAATGCCGGTAAATGGCTGCGTAATGTGGTCAGTTTTCTACTAAATTCAGGCAAGCGTTGAGAAAAATCGCCTGCTATGTCGAAAAAAGGCCACAGGTTTCGTACTGTATTACGTCATAGAGACCATTATGTATTAAATAGCAGTAAGGGAATAAACAGATAAACCATCGAACACTTACTGCTATTAAATACATGATTGTCTCTATGAGGTAATACAGTACGAATGCCTTCAAATTGCATCCTTATTTTTCTTTTTCTCGATCAGAGTTTTTTCCACACACACAAAAGTTACAACAAAAAAGCAAATGCAAGCCCACCAGGTTTTCCGTATTTTTGAGCATCACGTGTTCTTCGCTGCAACGAGTCCATGGCTCGAACAATTTGCTCTTCCGACATATTCTGCTCAGCCAGGGTCTCGGCCAGCAAGAATGACGTCGTGCTCTCGCTCACCCGCTCATTGGCGCCCCCGGTGGACGACGGAGATGCAAGTGGAGCGAAGGTGCTTTGCATTGGGGAAGGGAAAGAAACAAGACCCTTCATCTGTACGAACATTTTATGTGTAAAAAAAGGCCTAGGCGATTGCATAAATAAGAAAAATATTGTTCTCGCCAGCGGCAAGAAGACTACTACATACGAACTCCTATGTTCGTGAAACCAATATTTGAACAACCATTTTCCAAAACCGAACGTACAAGTTGCAGGATGCAAGATGATGAGAATTTGTTGCTTCGAATTTAGGATTTCGCTTCCTTTAATTTAATTTGGTGCCATAAGCTGCCACAAAAAACCCGGAGCTCTCGTTTCAAATAGTTTGAAACGAAACCAGTTATGCAACGCCCTAACCGGTAAGCACTGAAATGTCCTAAAGCGCGCACATCAGGTAGAAAACAAAATTACTCGCAGAGATGGACTTTGCACTTCCACGAACGACACGCAGAAAATTTAATTGAGTATTTCACGGCTGCGGTCAGATAACAGCTGCGAAATCGTCGGTCAGCCCTTCCAACAGATTGTGTCATATCCTGAAGGAAACCGCACACTGCCAGCCAAACGCGATGGCTTACCAGGTCTGGCCGAACCGCTCGCTGCACGTATTGCTTCTGACGTCGCTGTTGCAGCAGTGCTTGACGTCGTAAAAATGCGCCGTAACCGTCGGTTGTCATGCTGTTGCCATGGAAAGGAACATGTTGATACAGAAGGTGCAGGTTTAAGGCCATTTGCTTCGAAAAAGACATCTTCAGTGGGAAATGAGGAGCAGAAAAAATATTTTACAATTTGAAATACTACGTTTTGTAATCGAACTTTTTTTTTGTCAACAGGCAAAAAGCATACCTCCTAAACGCCAGAAAGCTTGTTAGTTTAGAGTGATTGCATTCACAAGATAGTTACGGTGTTCTGAAAGCCAACGTTTACAGTTTTAAAAGATTGGCCATTAGTGTCTCAGTGAAAAGACTGCGGAGCAAGATACTTGATTAAAAGTTGCTGGCGCCAAACGACACAATTTTTGGAGTGGTTTTCACGCGCGATATTCTCGCCGAGTCGATGGGGCTTGCAAGCTCAAACGAGCACGTACAAGGACAACAGACGGTATCCGTTCTCAGAACATTGAGAACGAAAGATCCTCACAGTTGCAGTGGTTGCCGCGCTTCAATTGCACACTTACATTGTTTAAAAACCTTTTTCGGCCATGCCCACCAAATTATCTCCGAAGCCATGGTGTCCCTCTGAGAGATATAAATTATGATTCAAACAGCGAAGTCCCATTTAAGTGGTGGAAGCCTTCATCCGTCATTTAAAGTCATTCTCAAATTGAACCCCCTTTGAACGTAAAATTGCCGCACTATGAGACGTGCGCCCCACGTTGGGAATCACTGGTTTAAATGTCGCTCTGCGTTTAAATGTCACTCTCGGATGCGTAGGCAACCCTATATACATCAACAAGAGGAAGCCGAGTTACACTTAATTACTCGTAGAAGCACTTCAGTTGTCACATGCAAAAATAAGCGCAGCCACCTTTGCTTCGCAGGAACAACAGCAGCGGAGTTCGGTCTTATGAGTCGGCGCCCTCTCCCTCGTCCCACGACGCCCATGCCCTGACCGCTCAGCCCGCGAGTCAGCATTCCGCCGTCGATGGACACGATGCTGGCTTGCTGCTGCTGGAGCTGGTGCCCGCCTGGTGGGGCAGAGAAGGCGGCGCGACGTGGGGTCGACGTGCTGAACCTGTAGGTCAGAGGTCGTTTGAGACGCGCGAACGCGCGTGTGTGCATTCGTTGGTCAATGTCGTTGGCGAGCGATTACAATACCTCGATGTGTCGCTGGACGACTTGCGCAGGTTCGTGTTGCTGCCACGGCTGACTGGACGTTGCGCGAGGCAAGTTCGAACCTTCGCGAGAAAGCAGACTTTTTTTGTTTTTTTAGTTTTATCAGAGCTCTTGGAACTGACGAGCGCGCGACGCCCGAACGCACCAACAATGCGAAACATTGCAAAGCTAGAATTTTCAACGTCAAATCTTGGAGCAAGAGGCACTTCTTAATTTCGCTTAAATGCTTCAACAAGTTTTACTGAAACTGCAGCAACAAAGAATCAGTAAAAACGTACAAGACGGACTGTCACGTGCATATATATCATGAACCATCGGAGACCAAACTTTCCCTGATCAACGACTGTAACAGAAGAAACTGCCAAGAAATCGAAATTTCCCAAACGCACACCTTTGTCCAAAGCCAGTTTATTTCATCTTCCGTTGGTGTTTTAGTAAGGTTCACGGAGGAATCCAAGTCAGGCTCTTCAATCGACTGATCGTGCTTTTCGACACTCGTCATGTGAATGGTAACCTGACGCACAACAGTAAAGCGACTTTGATGAGTGCTACTTTAAAAGCGCGCTGGGGTAAGGTCTTGCGCCAGCAAACATAAGAGAATAAAGTACTTGTAGTTCAATTAAAAAAGCTCGATGGTTAGATCAAGCCTTGATTAATTTTGTGCATTAAATTCAGCAACAGTTCTAACAAGTTATACATTGAAGCTGTCTCTTGATGTTCACTTGAATTTTCAGCAAGTTTACCTGGTTCCCATGTTCGTGAGCGATGATCTTGCCCTGTGTTCCGCCTGGCTGCGCCTGATCAGGGGACCCCGAGCTTTTAAGAGTATCCATGGTAACAGCTTCTTCTTTCACTGCCCACGCCACCCGGTGCGCTGCTTTGGCCGGTACATCCGCAGGGGATTCCGACTTCAGGACAGGCTGACTGTTCGTGATCGAGTAGTTGATCGTGGTTGTCATCGACAGCTGCTTCTGTTTGGGCGCTTGGGGAGGATGAGGCTCCAGTCCCACATCCGCCTCCCGAGACACCTTAAACTTGCGGCCACGCCCGCCGGTTTTTCCTCCTTTTTTACCCGCTTTCGCCGGCGGAGATTTTTGTCGCGCTTTACCAGCAGGTGCTGATTTCGCTTTGGCCCCTTTTCCGCCACTGCGCGGAGACGCTGGCTTCACTTCGGCGGCCGCTTGGAGCTGCTCGGCTGGAGGCGGGTTCAACACCAAAGTTCCGTTTTCGGTGATGGTTGCCGACGTGCCGTCGCTGTAGCGAACTTCGTGCCAGCGCACAGATTTCGGCGACGCGCTGCCGTCGGACGTGCGTCGAGCTTCGACGCTGTCGCGCACTTCGGTGCCGTTCAGTTTCGCCGGCAGAGACGGACGCCTGTAGGGGGAGCCGGTGATG
>JGI24021J15306_10003703_pt1 | contig 17382 bp, 9 predicted proteins | sample Ectturendosymbi1_FD_15306 | JGI IMG/M metagenome (IMG submission 15306) | reverse complement strand
CCCCCCACTTTTTTCTCTTTAGGTTTTGTATTTGTAGAGGTTTCAAAAATAAAAGTGATGTTTGTCACGTTTTATGTGAAGAGCTATTCATGTTAGATGGTAGGCCGCACATAGATGGTCAAGTTGGTGTTGAAACAGAGTTTGGTTTGGTACCACTGATTTTGTTAGTTTATGAATTTTATCCTCGATAAAATAATTTTTAGCATTTTTCAAGTTTCTAGAGACCGTGAAAGATGTTTAACTACTTCTGTCAGACATTTTACCCTGTGGTTTAGGCTACTGTTAGAAAGGTTATTTTCTCAGTGAGAGTGTTACAACTGCACATGTGAGAGACCACAGTACAGCCATGATTTGCTCCGTGCTTGCTGCAACGTTGGTTATCACGTATTCAGAAACAGACAGCGTATAATTTGATGACGCTAGTGTATATAATGTTAGAAAGTTAGATTTTCAGGCAAATTCTGCGAAGCTTTTGATGAAGACAAAAAGCAGCACTATTGTGGAGACTTAGTTTGGGGATGGGAAGTTTCGCAAAAGAGTGTTTTCAACCATTATTGAACAGGATTTCAATCAAAACGTTGTAGAAGCAGGCCCGTCGCCAGGATTTAGCAGGAGGGGGGAATGGGGGCAAAAACCAAAAGTGGGGGCCACATTTTAAAAATACAGTATTGGATGTATGCAGCAACCGGAGGGCCAAACGTGAGATAGGGGGCACCGATTTCAAATAGATGGGGCACCACTGGCGACGGCCCTGTGTAGAAGTAGCCTACAGTATTTGCCTAGCTGTATATTGACCTATAGCTCAGAACGTAGGAAGTTGACTCGGAATTTTAGGATGAAATATACATTTATCCTAACTTCTTGTAATGTAGCGGCAGTGGTGACCAACAAATCCAAACGCTGTTTTTCCGTGACTCTTGCAATTTGCGACTTAGTGCCTGTTCTGAATAATTGGTTCGTAAGTCATCTGATTTACTTGAGTTAAACCAAACCCACAATGTAGCAACGTTTTCATCCAAATGCGAAACATTTGCTTTGTAGATACATCACATCTAGTTTTGCAGGTGTAGTTGCAGGTAGGCTACACGGTTTATCACACCTAGTTTTGTTGGACATTCTTTTGGTGTTAAATATGAAACTTGGTACTTTTTTCCAATTCACCGTTGTGCATTTTGATTTAATCTCAAATATATTTTGGTGTCGTTATGCAAGTAGAACTCTTGGAAGTAAACTGTAGACATGGTGCAGAGTTAGAAGTCTGGCCGGGTTTTTCGGGTCGGGCCGGGCTCGGATTTAAGTTTGTCAAAATATTTCGGACCTGCATGCAAAATTTTTATAACATTAAGAGTAACTATTTTTTTCTTTCGTGACTTACATTTGTTGTGCTCACGGCGGTAACTTCTGTGAGTGAAGTGATTGTGATTTTTCTTCAGCTAATTCTGCTTGCAAACACAGCTGCGTTCTTTTCTTCTCTGCTCGGATTAGTCTCACACTCTTTTTGAGAAGGCGACAGCAGTGAGCAAATTAGCACGCGATGNTGTTGCGTCGAAAAGATCAATCACTCACGCGATTCTTCGCTTGTTTTAAGAGCCTACAAGCCGGCTTTTCATGTCTATAGCGCTATCCCAGAAAGTTTGCTTTACGCCTGTAGGGCCATTGTGGATAGTTTCGTGATAGTTTCTTTTTTTTCGAGAAACATTATATTCCGCAGTATTATCGTTGACTAACATGATACGTTTGTGCCAGATTATGCCAATGGTTTGGTCAAGGTGGTTGCTATTTTCGGTGTGATAAACCGTGTACCTGCAACTACACCTGCACACAACGTTGTTTGTTACTCCGCAGTTGCGCATATTTTAACTCCCTCGGTAAATTTGGCTTTCAGGCCTAAATTGGACTTCAAAAATAAATGTCGGTCGAGCCGGGTTCGGGCTAATGATTTCGAGCTCGGGCCGAGATCAGGCTTCAAAATGAGGCCCTTTTACAACTCTGTGTGGGTATGTATGACGGGGGCAACAAGGAGAGATTGAAAGGATACATCCTCCACCCACCAACGCTAAAAATAGTTTGAAATCATTTTGTGAAGTAGGCTATGCTAATTTTAGGCCAAATGTTTTTGCTACTGGTAAGAGGGTCTGCATGCACGATACCCAGTAGCATTAAAAAGATTAGTAGCTTTTTCAAACAACGGAAATGTGCAAGAAAAATTTTTATCGTCTTTTTAACGTTAAGCTACTTGAACAAGACATCAAATCGCGCTGTAACCCACACTTCTTATACAATGCATGATAACTGAAGTGTTCTGCCGTAAGAATGATATGCACGTGCGACCAATGCGATTCAGCATTTTGTGCGCTCCAACTGACAGCTCTGATAAAACCTAATTGATGTGTTCTGGTATATTGCTGTGCTTGTTTGCATCCAAATACTATATTAATGGAAACAGGCTGAACTACAGTACCGTGTGCAGCAACAAATTTAAGTATATTAATACAATATGTTAATCATCTGCAAGGACAAAGCGTGATTAATGTTGCTCTCAAAACACCTCTAGAAATAAGATTGGGAGTCGGTATATATAAAACGTCACTTCTGCATCGACCCGATGACAATATTGGTTTCACACCAAGCTGTCCCCTCACATTTTACAACAAAATAGCGCCCGTGCCTGGTAGGGACCTGTAGGGATCCGATTTCTCTGATTCTAGGGACCCGATTTTCTCTGTATCTAGGAACCCAATGATGATTTTCTCTGATTCTAGGGACCCGAATCGGATCCCTAAAACACCTTTAAAAAACCCTGGTCGAATCTAAAAAAATGCACATTACACAGTTGCTCTCCGAATTTCATAAATACGCGTCAAACTTAAAATTAATGGTGGGCTGCAGCAATTCTCACTTGCAAGCAAATTTAATAATTCTATAACCCTAATACAGTAATAGAAGGACACGATTCTATTAAAAACTACATATTAATCACAATTCACACTTACTGCATGTCCAACAGGGAAGCTAGAGTTTTTTTCCCAAATAAAAGTCGTGTATGATAATGTTAGCTTCACCATGGAATTAGAAACTAATGGCTGCATGCCCTTCCTTGATGTTTGTTGAACTTTGCGAATCTGGTATTCGTATTCGTAATTCGAACATTATCGGAAGTCCATGCATACACGTCTGTATAGCAACTGGTCCAGTTTCTTTCCGTGGCATTATAAAAAAATCTTGTATATCAGCTTTTGAAACAAGCCTACGAAAGCTCTTACAGAATCATGCACGAAGATTCCCAACGTATTAAAATTATGTGCTTATGTGCAGTGGTTTCCCGGCAAATTTTCTGGATGATTGTGTGCGCAATTTTTTACACAGACTATATACACTAATAACCCTGTTACCTGAACGCTACAGTCTGCAGAAAATATACAAATAATAATACACTTAGTAGTTAGTAAATGGACTGACTTTATTAAAACTATGCTGACTCCAGACAAGCCAGTCTCGGGTATGCTGTACCGCATTAATGTTTCTGAACTTCAGTATACCTACTGGAAATGTTTGATTTTTACCACCTTTAGGCAATATTAAAGGAAAGTCAATATGACCTCTGTTAACATAATTCTCTATGTCTGATTGAGAAGGAAATTCTACTGCGAGCAATCTATGTCAAGCCCAGCGCTAATATTTTCAAATTTATCTTGAACTACTTTCATTGATTCACTGCTTGTTTTAGGAATTTCTGGTGCGCTGTCTGCCTGATTTTTGGACTCTACATTCATATCTGCTCCAGCACCTGGTCCAGGTTGTAAGTCGATATCTATGTCCATAGTATTTGTACATGCCCCGGAAGTTGTTTCTGTATTTACTTCCATCTTATTTCCATATCTGCTCTCTTTTTCACGACTGCCACCAACACTCTCCCCTTCTTAAAAGTTTGCATCTTTTGTATATATTTCCACATTATGTTGTTTTCTTCTTATGCCTACTTGAAAGAGTGTCTGTAATCCTCTTCTTTCATTGTCAGCGCGTTTCTTCTTTTCTTTCCTCTTTAGTGCTTTTTATCTATGCAGAGACATATTTCAAATGAACAAATGCTTTAAAAATTATAAAAAATTGTAAGCTTTTCCTTTTCAACATTAAAAATCAAGTTACTTATAATAATTTTCAGAGTAAAACTCCACTCCCCCACGAGGAGTGGGGCCTGCAGTACTTTAATTTGCCACGGTTTGCCTATACAGTCTTCTGTAAATTATTATTGGCTAAAGAAGCAAAATACGCTCCATTTCTAGTAATTTCTATCAAACATTAAACTTCACAAAATTCAAGTTTTAGTGATTGATATGACCTGCTTTACTTTTCAGCATTTCCTGTGCTCGCTTTGGCATGGATTCTACTATTTTTTGGCTTTCTTTTATTTACTGTCCCGATGACATACTTGAATGATGACCTCTATTAACTTGGTCATGGTGGCGCAATGCAATATTTTTAACCGAGATTTTGTCATTGATCACAAAGTTTCAATGGAGTTAAGATCCAGCGAGTTTTTAGACCAATCTAACACAAATAATTTGTGGTTCCTGAACATCGCCTTCACTTTCAGGAAATGTTCGTCTCATATCTGTAATGACTTTTCTTTCAATTACGCCAATGCATTTGTCTGAATGCGTCAAACCCTCAATTGGCATAAGTGAACGTGTTCCAGAAAGGCTAAAACTGCCCCAGAACATCTTCTGTGGATATTTTACAAACCTCATTGAAATGGGCAGGACTTAACTGCTCACCCTTTCTGATCTGACAAATCTGCTGTGCTTCGCTTGAACCAAAAAATCACTTTCACCTGAAAGCAACACTTTTTTTTCCAGTTTTATACAATACAATTTTTTATGTTTTTTGCCCGTTATTATCTTTCCTTTTTAATTTTTTTGAGTTAGAAGCTGCTTTTTAGCGGTTTCTTAGATTTTCTGCCAGCCTGCAGTGGGCGGCGTCGCATTGTACTTGAGCATATGAACTCCAGCATGCATCAAATCCTTCTGTAAATCCAAACTCGTCTTCCGTCCAAATTTTTGCAATTTTCAATAGCTGCTTGGATATAGTCTTTAGTGTTGCGTAACAGCGTAAGCGTAACAATGCGACTCCGCTTCTTAGGTGGGAGGGGATATTTGCCATTAAAAATCACAGAAATTCTAACATGTGTAACTCTCAACCACACACAACAGAAAGAACTGGCTTCATTCTATAACACTATTGAGCGGAATAAAATCGTATGTAGCGTCAAAACGCGTATTTTCGACTGTTCCGACACGTCACGCTGTACTTAGTGCATTGGACTAACAACCAAACAGCAGCACTTGAGATTTCCCAAACGCACACCAAACGAAATGGCGATACATTGTATAGCGACTGAAAAAATTACTGCAGTCAATTAATTTGCACAAGACTGTATAAATAAAACTAGCAATAAAAACTTTGTGCGTAATTACCCGTTTCATTTTTGAACTTTGAGGTTCATGGGCAGGGACGGATTTAGGGAGCGCGGGGCCCTAGGCCATCTTAGTTTTTGGGGACCCACGCAGGTGTGACCTGTTTGGTCGCTTGTTTAAGCGTGAAAGTATGCCCCTCTTACGTGTAATACCCCCTCAAAATTGTATTTTTTGCGGTGCCGACTTTGGTTCTACGATTGCCTTAGATCTTCAACAGAAATTAAAGCGTTTCCTACATTCTTGTCAGCAGCAAATGGCAATGCGATTTTTCTTGGGATTTATAGCTTTTTTGTGTAGTTGAGAAGTTCTCTTCGTTAAATTCCGTGATTTCTAGCATTTTTGTAGGTTCATTTTTGGGATATATACGTTTTTATGCGGGATGGTGTTGCCCCCATTGAAAATACCGTCTAGTTGTCGATCTGATTAGCTGTACGTAAACTGCTTTCCTATAGTAACCACATATTTTATGGACCAAAAAAGCACAATCTATTCAGTGGACACAGGATTTATTTATGCCGTTTTTAAGTTGCCATTTCCCATGCAACACAAAATATTGTGTCTTAATCCTCTGCACTATAGCCTGATGGTTTACACTGATCAGCTATTCTGCCATTGTTTTCATTTGCTCTAATATTCGCTACTGGTTGGTTTACTTCATGCGATGGCTTTTATGGTGCTTCTGCTTGTTGGCTGAGTCATATGAAACAATAAACCATTATCATTACCATTCACCAAACTGTATGAAGACAATTTCTGCACAACAAAGTATTTTCGCTACACCCTGGGCTAACCGTATGAAGTTATCCCAATGTAGATACGTATTTCCAAGTAAAACTCATAAGAAACTGTTCTAGGTGATTTAACTAACATCTGTATCTAGAGCTTCAACAAGCAAGCTCTGTATACTGGCAATCTAATTGGAAACAGCTGAACGTAGGATCCGCATCAAAAACGCTACAAATTTGCCTACTAAGGCGCATATATTTCGGAAACAGTGTAATTGACAAATCGCTTACCACTAGAGACCACTGTGCTGCAGTGACAAGGGCTCTTGTGTTTCAGAAATGACTAATTGATTTACTGCTAGTCTGCTACAACAACTTTGACAACTGAAACCCACCACTGATAAATTAAACAATGAAATTTTATAAAGTTTTAAAACTCTATCTTTGCTATAAAACACTATACAGCACAACAAGGTATCCTGTAGAACAGGGGCGTAACCAAAGGGGACACATGGGTCACTGTAGCAAAATGACGTCACTTTGTGAATATTTCTTTAAATTCATGAGCAAAGCGAGGCGTGCGTGTTTTTAATCAGCGATCACCCCAATCAAAATGTCTGGCTGCACCCGCACTGCTCTGAGTCTTTCTGTAAAGCACCTTTGAAACCTTTACCACAGGTAGCCCTCACTAGCACAAGCAATTGTATCCATTAAGAAGTGGACAAATATATAATTATCTGCATCAATTGATGCCAAATGTTTGCCATCAACATCTGCAACAGCTCACAGTCTATCACAAAATTTTTTCGTGCCTTCAGGCAAGCGAAGTTGTCAATACGTTTTTCGCAATTTAGTGCGGCCATAACATCAGATTCTAACGCAGGGCCGCCAGATTCTGCAGACTTCCGAAGAAAAGCAGTATTGTCATTCTTATATTGCATAACAAGCAATAATGTCTTATCGTGTTGTTACTGTACTGATAAGAGCCTTGACGTTTGCATTTTCGCTCGTTTCGAAGTAAATTGTGAGGTTATGCCTATACGCAATTTCGCAAATTTTAGGTTAGTGATGAATTTTAAGTTAGTAATGAGTCGTCAAAGCAAGGAGTTGCGCGGGGCGCTTAAAAGCGCGGGACCCTAGGCCATGGCCTATGCGTAAATCCGTCACTGTTCATGGGCCCTCTAGACTCTTGTGGTTGTGGGCCCCGAGACGGCGGCCCGGCTGCACCCCCCTCTCGTGGGTTCTGGGTTATAATGACTTTGATCTGGACCAAGCCCTCGTTTTATGTAAAAATGGAACAATCGGATGTCGGTAGGTCAACAGTTTGATATAAGAACTCGGTAGCTCTTTCTTTGTTCGTTTTCGCGTTTGCACTGGGTAGAGGTGCAGGGTGTTAAGATAATAGATTTTTTGATTAACAGGAGTTTTAATGACAGTTTTTTTGTGCTAGTTTTAGAACTCTTCAGTTATCTGTTGCAGCATTGATTTTAACATAAAATTTTAGCTGACTGGCTGAGGTAGGAAGATTTTGAAGTTAGTTTTGTGAATGCAGTGCGTAATTTATTTTTGCCTATAACGTATTTTCCTATAACGGCACCTCTAGGGGATTGCATAAAGAACGTTATTGCCGAATTGACGTTATAAGCGAATTGAAATGCATGTGAAAGATGACATCGGGACCGAACAAAATGTAAAATTATAGGCGAATTGACGTTACAGACGAAGCCGTTATAAACGCATTCAACTGTATAGAACAGATTTACAAGAGGTTTCAGTTTCAAGCCTCATTCGGATCAAACTAAAAAAGTTAGTTTCAGGGCAAATTGTTTATTTTTAGGGCAAATTGTTATTTTCAGGGCTAATTTTTTTCCGGCCCCCCAGTAAAATGCCTTCTGACGACATGTACAACTTTGCCTAATTTACAATATTGTCTTTATCATATTTGCGAGTTATTTTGTTAAATTCTAAATAGCTAGCTACATACCTAATAGTTTGGGAAGCAAGCTCAGTGCAAGCACTGTACAAAAATGCTGTCGCAGTTGCATTTCATAGCGTTGACATAAAATCCAAACATATTTCAAACGCGTTAAGAGACTCTAGCGTTTACGTTTATTAGCTGCATACGTCAATTAGTCGCGCAATAACTGGACGACAACAGGATCCACGTCTTATATGCGCGCAAAGCAGGCCTACTTTGGACGCCGGTGTCTTAGAGCAAAATCGCTACTCGGCTTCGATTGAACGTGTGTTGGTGCACATCAGAAGCGTGTAATCATAAAAATCGTAATCGTAATGGCGATCACGTTGGCTACAAAATGCACACTGCAGATCGTGCACTTATAGCATTGAGACTTTCATAAGCGCTTTTGCTGGAAAGTTTTACGAGCAAATGGTGGCTTTGATCCAGAGTAGAAGCTTAGAACTTCACTAAAATGAACTTAAAACTTGTTAATTCCATCAATGGAAGTAGTCTTTTCATTTGTCGGCTTAAATCTGAATACAATTTTTCACCAGACAAATGCACGTTTTATAAATGATGCTTTAAAAACATGGGCATTAAATATTTATACGTGGAGATTCGGTTGGTGCTTGCCCCTATTGAATTTCTGGCTACACGCCTGGGTGCAAAGAAACAGTCCACGCGCGGAGCTGCCACTGACTTGCCACCAGGTGCAGCATCCACTGCGAGAGCAGACAGGTGGCCTCATGGTGCAAGCAAGTGGAGATGGGCGCCATAGACCACTGGCTACACTCCCGAAAGGAGTGCAGAAAGCGATTAGAACGAACTTAATTGTTTTCGTCGATCTATTTCGAACTGGTCGGCTTTAAAAGGGAACCACAAGCATTTCAGACAATCCATGAGCTGGAAGACGTAACTAATGATTTTCTGCGTGCTTATGAACTTACACCAAATCACGGGGTGAAAATCAATAAAAAACTTCAGCATTAAATGTAGAGGCAGCTGAGGAAAGTTAACCAGGATTTGTACAAAACAAAGAAATACTTGAGCAAGGGTGAAGAACTTCTGAAAACGTTATGAAACGTCTCACTGAAAACAGCGGAAAGCAAGTTTGTTACGTCTTTCGTTGTGCGCTCGCACTGTGATTGAAACTTAACATACGTAAAATTCAAAACTCACACTCCGTTTAATACAAGTCAGAATAACAGCCGACCCACGACAACACAATGAGTACGGTCCGGGTGCGGTTTTAAATAGTTACAGAACCGCGTGCAAATGGTTAACACCACACTCTTCAGAAAACTGGCAACAAAATTAAATCGACTCGAGACTACTTAAAGTCGTTAAATCAAAGTAACGTAAGGCAATCATCGCAAGCGTGGAATGCGGGATTGATCAATCAAAGTAAACGATCCTTCAGCATGCAACACAAGAATTTGCGATGTAACAAAGATTATAGGACTAGAGATGTGCAGTTGGGTAGCAACCAGGTTTGAGCTTGGGCAGCGGGTAAACAATTGCAGAGATAGAGAAAGAGAGTGGTAGACCCAAACTAAGATTTTAGTGGTTTTTAAATTCAAAACAATCTGGGAAGCAACGCGCTTGGGGCACATGCAGAATGTTGAAAGCACATGCAGAATGTTGAAAGAAACAGGCCGAAAAAGGAAAGGAGCGATAATACGACAAATGTTTGAAAACGAGTTAAATATGCATTGTGAAACAATTGGATTAGTTTACTTATAACCTGATGCCTATCAGACCAGTAAGAAAGGTGCAGCCAAATTTACCGTTTTTTCTACCGACAAACCAGCCATAACTATTTCATTTCAGGATTTCTCTCATATTAGTTTCTGGTTGAATGGGAGACTAAGAGAGGATTTTTAGTAAGCTGTGTTGTGTATTTTCCAGTACGTTTGTTTAAACCAAAAAGAACTTCACGTTCTCGAGCAACAAACCAGTGTAAATGAATCCAACAATCAGTCAGGCCCGTAACCAGCTTGGGACATCAGGGGGGCGAAGAGTTTTCTGAGGGGCCCAAATTTTAATTTTTTGAACTGTGTCCAATAGTTTATCACTTTTTCCAGGGGGGTGCGAAAAAAATTAGGGGGGCTACGTCCCCCCTGGTTACGGGCCTGCAATCAGTGTGTAAATTTTTGATTTCTGCTATTGAAGCCAGCGATGGACAAACCTTTCAGAGGAAGCTGCATCAGTGGGCCAGGAAATCGGGTTGGCCAACAATCGGGCGATGTGTTCTAGATAATAACACAACATATAGACAGAATGTTCTCATTATCACATTTCATTTAAGATCGTGTCTGACGTCATGGGGCTATGCATAGAACCACGCACAAGGTCACAATTTGCCCATCACAGGGCTACGGCTTGTATTCAGTCTGTATTAAGCAGCAGAAACACGACTATTTCTGTCGAGTTTGCTTGCTAGCGCAGTCGAAGATTTTACTTAAAAATATCGCAAGGTTTTCAAATGAGTATTTAGATTGCTCAACACTTTTATTGAGATCTTCCAGTGTATTCCTAAGGCGTCCGCTTCGTTGGCCTTTCCTAATATCCACCCCCCTGCTTGCATGTTCTCTCGGTGCCTATGCGAGAAACAAACTCAGCACAATTCAAATCGTATAGAGGAGCGTTGAACCACCTAGCGAGCATCTGCAGAACAAACAATCATCTGCTTGATTTTCACAATCCCGACATTCCCGGAATTCAGAAAATCCGGAGTAAAAGATGCGACTTTGTTCACTTCAAGTATGTACTTTACTCGATGGGTGTAAGCAAGGAATCGATCAGCAAATTTTTAATAGGAAATTACAAGGACTTGAGGATGCGTAATTTTACGTGAAATCGATTTCCTATTAAAAATTTGCTGATCGATACCTTGCTTACACCCATCGTGGAAAGTACGTACTTGAATAGAGATATGTGCAAGTTTGAATCATCGCAAAAAGACGAAAGCAGATGGCAGTAGACTGATTCCTCGAAAGCATACAGAAACACTAGTGCTTTTAAGTGTTTGTTCACTTCAAATCCAGAACTTAACGCAAACAGCACTTTTATGATACTAGGCATTTCCTGTGAATCCGTTTCGTGCATCAATCGTGAGGTCAAACGTTATCACCTACAACTCTTGGTCACATGATTTCTAACGCACGAACCTCACTTCACTTCCGTCACAGTTTAGTTACCGCGTGTTTCGTTCACATTTTCTGTTCTGCACATCGGTTACACTATTTCCATCCTGTACCATGTTGCCGTTTATATCTCACTGCTTACTGCTGACGGCGACAGCTTTGCCAATTGCTTTGGCCCTGATCTTTATTATGACAACTTTAAAAAACTGCCAAATATTCGTTGTTGTCACCAAAAAGCTACCAAGAAATTTTAAATAACGCGGTTTGCAGATCAAAATTACATTGCCGAATGAGTTTGTGGAAAAGCGAAGTGATAGTTTGATTCAGGTTTGGAAAAACCAAGGCACTATATTTTTGTTATTTTGACTTGGGTTTGGTTCACTCTCCAGTTGGAAGAAATATATGTATTTTTTTTCTGATGTGAAGAGCTCCCACCCTCGTCGTGAACGCTTTTGAACATTCTCACATTGTACAATATTATACGTTACCTTGACTGTACAATATTATACGTTACCTTGACCTTTATAAAGCAAATAGAAATTTTGAAATTTTTCTATTTAACTTGGAACAAAAGTTTTTATTTACCAGCAGCAATTAGAACAGTAATTACGTAAAGCGAACCTCTGCAGATGTAACTCACGCTGACTGAGGTTACAATGACATAGGTTCCGATTTCGTATGCTTAAGAGAATCTTTCATTTCGCGTAATGCTTGTTTTTGATGCGCTGTTAAAACAGCTTTGCCTGGTGAAAAACCGACACAAGGCTGTGATGAAAATCATGCATTTCACAAGTAGTACTTTCATGTCGGAGAACAAGCGCAGTTGGGGGACATTTGTTTAGGCGAGGTGTTGTTTGTATTTTGATTAAAGCAATGAATTTTCGTAACCATTCGCCTGAGGCTGAAGAAAATCTCGTCATGTTCATAATTGTATGAAGGCAGAGTGAAAGTTTGGATATGAAATGGCATTGAAGGGATACAAGTTGATGCGACGATGACGAATCAAATTGCTTGCATCGCAAAACTACGCCTGATTCGATAGACTTTTGATGTCATTAAACTTAATATGATATTAAACCAGGCCCGCAACCAGGGGTTGGGCAACTGGGNAATTTATCCCCTCCCCCCGAAATTTTCAAAAACATGTTTAGTTAGGAACAATAGCAAGCTACAGCTATTTAGCCCCCGAAAATAGTGCAACAAGTTAGAATTATTTTGTTCTCCCCGAAAATATCAGCAGGTTGCGGCCCTTGCATTATACCTCACCGATCCTGAGCCGATGCAAACAACAATTTTCTGCTGCTCTGTCATCAATGCAGTTGGAATTCACACCTAATGATCGCAAGCTTGCAATCCCTCGCACAAAACCCCCATTTTCAAGTGTTAGGGAGCGGTGGTTTTAATCATAAGCCTTTGAGCCTCCGTCTGACGGTCTGCAAGACATGATTAAAACAAACCTAATCTCAACTTAGTGACCATTTGTAAAACAATTCTATTACAGGTAGTTTTACTGAACACAAAATGGGTGCATACCTGCAAACATTTTGAATAAATGTACGGAACAAGCTTGACAGAACGACAAGACAAACTCTGATTATGCAGCAGCAGCTGACACGGGCATAACATGAAAAGTGTATGCGCACAGAATCACAGAACGTCTCCGAAGTTCGATCGAGACAAGAATCTTGATGATAGTACATGACGTGCCCTTGGCAACGCACATGCGTCTCCACTCGGAGAATTAGATAAATGAGAACTATGAACACCATTATATCTTGGAGTGCACGCGCTTGGAGCGGTATGCGTGCAGTTTTCGCATGTTTACCATTATATGAGTAGGCGATACAAAGACTTAAAAAAACTACGGTTCTATCCTTTATATGGTTTAAACTAGTTACATGGCGCGACCGCGAAACAGTGAGAAAACGAAGTACCTTCGTTTTAAAACTGCTTTGGTTGCGTAAAAAATTACGTCAACTGTCCTTCAACCGAATGAGCGGGTCGGTGTTCGTGTTTCTGCATTTTTCGTTTGCGCATTTTGTCAAAATTGGACTTTGCACTATTCACAAACTTTATTTACAGTAGCCACATGGATTATTTCGACGCAAGCGGTATGTTTTTTCTTTCAGCGACTTGTTTACACTAAGGTTTCATGGATGCTTTCGTGAATATGAATGTCAGAAATTGCTAGCTTGCAAATTTACTTGATCTCACCGAAAGAAGCTACTGTTGGCGACATCTTGTCAATATTTCTGTAAGACGAAAAAGCTTTTGCAAATGCTTCAACCATCAGAAGTGAACGTTGCAAGGTTGCTTGTTCCTCTGCTCAGAAGATGCTTTTCCAGGGACGCTGTTAAACACTCCACAAACAATAACCTTGTTATGAAGCAGCTAAATATCGATGATGATCTGCAGCCTGTCCTGGAACTTGTCGACTCAACCGCAGCGAAAGACAATATTTTGGTTCAAATAACTTCTCTTGACCAAAGCGAAATCCAGAAGTTTTTCAGAGATCGGGCGAAACTTGCGCTTTCCTATGGCGTATCGTTCGGTTATTATCAGAAGAATTCAAAAAGGCTGGTGGGAATGATGTTGAATTCCATTTATCAAAAAGACTCGGAAAGACGCATAATTCAGCACAATTACGGGGCTCTGCAGAGGAGTTATTCGCACGAATTGCAAGCTGTCATCAGGTTCCTCCAATATTTCACAGGCGGTTTGCACCAAGAACTAGAAACAGATTGTTACATGGATCTAGGCATGAGTGTTATCATACATAAACTACGTGGTTGCCATTTGGCAGTACCAGCTCTTGAACGCTGCGAACAAGTTGCTCGATGTATGGACATACCATACCTGACGTCATTTGCTTCCGTGAAAATAACCCAATCGCTTTTACTTGCTCAAGGCTACAGGGTGCTGAGGAAAACGTCTTATGAGGATTATGTCGATCCAGAAACGGGAAGAAAACTCTTCACATCTACGCCCAAAGAGCGCGATGCAATCCTGTTATACAAAGCTTTGAAGCCTTAGTGGCGAGGAACAGACTTCTCGCAAAAGAAGACACTTTGTGTAGTCTTTTTAATTACAAGACTAAAACATTCAAAGGTTTGTAAAAGATTACAAGATGTTACTGCGGAAAACAAGATTCGATTTGAATAAGAGCTAATCATGACAACTTCGTTGGTGAAATATATACTCTGTAAGATTTTAAGTATCTGATTCATTGCTGGGAAAGGATTCCTTTCGATAGAAAGTTTTCTACAGTTCATCCTATTACTCGTTGGATTCGGCAATTTTGTTTTATGGCTTTTATCAACTGCCACATTGTATGAGACATTCGGAGTTCTCGCAGTTTTCGTGGAGGTTTAATTTCGTTAAAATATCCTGTTTTTTCGCGTTGTACAATTCATAAACGATCCTTGGTCGTCCTCAAAGTTTACCACAACTCACCTTGTTAATCTTAGTCTGCAGGCATTGAATCGAAGCTATATACGCTGCACTTTCATCCTTGCTAACGTTTTATTAGATACATTTACAAGCAGCAAAATCAAATATTGGTTAAAGTCTTTTGTTTTAACCTGTAGAAAGCAATAACTGCATTTACTTTACACTACCTTTTTGTTGATTTGTTCTACGTGATTTTTCATTATCAACTACCAAAAATATAACGGAATGACCAAAGCGAGGTCATAAAAAATGGAGCATCATGAATAAGTTCGTGACCTATTTATAGCTGCATGAAAGCGGACGGCCTAAAAGCCTTTGGGCATGAGATGGTGACTCATGAGGAAGGACATGGGTTGTTGCGGTGGAAAACAAACGAAAGATCATTTTCAAAAGTTCACATCATCTCATTCATTTCCATGTCCGTGTTTCCATTCAGGAAGGTCGCGGGGACAGCAGCCGTTCGAGAACTCGAAATACCTCACGGTTTTCAGCAGTGTTTGATATTCCTGCTGGTTCCACACCAATGCGGGACCAAACAAGGTCGGAGATGCGTAGTCACTCCACCTGCTCTTTGGTCGACCTCTGGGTCGCTTTCCTGTGGTCGTAGCCAGCAGGTCTTGCCTCGCCAATTTTCCCTGGGGCATTCTGGACACGCGGCCAAACCACTGTTGATATCTCTCTATTCGCAGAAGTGGATCGACATTCAGGGCTCTGCGAATTTCACAGCTGCGCACTTTGTCGCGAAGTGTCACACCGTGAACTTTTCGCAAAAATCCCATCCCTGCCACTTGAGGTAGAACTCTTCCAGTCAATCCCAAAGATTCATAACCATAGGTAAGGACTGGAACAAAAAACGACTTAAAAAACTGACAGCTTTGCAGTGTTTGAAACCTCCCGTTTTGTCACCACAGAGCCATAAAGCTCACACAGAACTTTGTTTGCCTTTCCAATCTGTTCATGAGTCCCCTGTTTCACCTGCCGTCACTCTTGAATAATACCCCCAACTCCTCCATCTGCTGCAGTGTAATACTGTTCATTTGCAGCGTGCACTGGTTTGACCGGATATGTAATCATGTGTCCCATGCAGTGTAGAAGCACTCTGCGCTCTCCCCATTTTCCTCCCCAGGTGCGTAGCGGGCGCAACTTGGTGCCTGCACATGTCGATAGCTGGTGGGGGGGACTGCCGCGAATTTTTCGAAGGGGCCCCTCTGCCTAAGGCCAGAGCGCGGTCCTTGATGACGCGCGTCACGACCGATGCGCGATGGTTTTGAATGTTTTGCGCATTTCATGGTAGCGACTGCCCCAATTTCATCGGACCGGCCGTTTGCACAGCAACTTTTGCGATATCAGGAGGTACCATGGTAAGGCGTTGCTGCGAGAACATTTGTGCAGGAGAGGCCTTGCATTGTATTTACTGCAAGCGTAGACATGCGGTTATGCTTTGCGCTGCCACTTTCCTTAACCGGACAAAGTGGACGATGGTTGTGGTCTCTTTCTGCCACAAGCCTCAAATTCTTAATGTAATCAACCGAATTCAAAGCGATAATTGTTTTCCTACTGTTGCATTTTCCGTCTTATATGAAATGAGTAGTTGGATTTGTATCCTCGCGAGTACATGCACTCAGCGAGCATATACGCTCAGTGAGTACACGCACTCAACGAGTTAGCTTTGTGGTTTGTGGGTTTCCATTAACTTTTAACTAACGCACACTTCACAGAGCCAAGGACGAGCACGTCGCAGGTAAAACATACATTCTGTTTAAAGATCATAGTGACTGATTCCTTGCTTAGAAAAAGTTTCTTTCGAGACATACCGTATAGCATCACCATGTTTGTTCTAATTATTGCTCTTTTCCACTGCCTACATGTGTCAGACAACATTTTTAGTTCTTATGAATATGAAGACAACTACAGGTCCGCACTTACCGCGGACTTTGACCTACGAGTTTGCCTGTCAGAAAAAGACACGAGAATTGACAAATTGTGCAGTAACAAGCAACGCCATCCGTCACATCGAAGTCAGTTTTGTACAATGAAATTTTATTTTTCGTTTGTACAATGAAATTTTGATTATTCAGTGTCATTTATTTTTTGTTTTGTATTACCCTCCCACGCTGTTTGGGCCGAAAGGTTGGTGCGGCGTAAGGCTGCGTGGCCCGAGAAAAAAACAGATTCACACGTGAGGGGCGCGCAGAGGAGGGGAGTGAATGGGGAGACGGCAACGCGCATCCAAGAACTGAAATTACAAAATTTAAAATGCTGCAACTAGATGCTTTTTCTTATTGTAAAGTTGCTAACACATGCTGCATGGATTTAATTTTTCGAAACTTGTTTTTTGTCGACACCATAGTTCTTGCGTATTTCAAATGCCAGTAATTCTCACATTCCTCAATAGCAGGACCAGGGACGTGTACTCTAGGTATGCGCCGCACACCCAATCAAACTGATAGTGACGTGACTTTTTCGAGATCGTGCGATCAAGGGAAAATCACCAAACAGGATTGAAAGATAAATGGACGTCTAATTGATTTTCTTAGCCAAATTTCAAAACTGTCCCATTTCAACTTGCTTGATGGTACTTTTTGATGCATTACCAGCATCCGATTTCGTTTTTTGATGTGGCAACC
>JGI24021J15306_10003702_pt1 | contig 17384 bp, 12 predicted proteins | sample Ectturendosymbi1_FD_15306 | JGI IMG/M metagenome (IMG submission 15306) | reverse complement strand
GACAAAAGAGTACAATCTGCTGTAAATTACTTTTTCAAAAACTTTGGAGAGAGTTGGAAGTATGGATATTGGCCTATAATCGTTAGGGGATTTAGGAGGAAGTATTTTAGGAATGGGAGTAATTTGTTCAATTTTTAGAAGATTGGGAAATTTACCTGCTGCCATACATTTATTAAAAAATTCTGATAACCATGAGGATAAACTACTGGCAGAAATTTTAAAAAACTTTGCTGGGACGTCATAGGAGTTAGATGTTGTTTTGCATTTTAGTGATGCAATCAGTCTGATTTCATCAGCACTGGTTGGTGGAAATACACACAAATTGGGGAAAGACTCAATAAAAAAGTCATCAAAAGTTGCAGGGGGAGGGTCAATTTTGGAGGATATATTTTTGCCAATTTTGGAAAAATGGTTATTTAGTTCTTCACAATGGTTTTGATTATTAAGGTCAGTATTGTAGGTTTCTGTACCTACTTGGCTTTTTTTTGTTTTTGTAGTAATAATTTCATTAATAACTTTCCAACTTTTTTTGACATCATTTCTACAGTTTTCAAATTTTGATCTATAATAGTTTTCTTTTAGGGATTCTCTGAGGTGAGTTATTTTATTTCTGTAAAATTTGTACTTGGCTGAAATTGATGGGTTGTTTGTTGATAACAATTTTTTATATAGGGCATTCTTTCAAGTCAAGATCAAAAAGGGCAGTGTTAAGATCTTCCAGCAAAGATGGCAAGTCAAAATTTTTCAAACAGCGAACTTTTGGTCTGTATTTTTTGGCACATTTGGGATGGAATTTAAAGTTTCCAAAAGTGGGGACATGGTTAGAGATGTCAAGTCACCAAACAAAAATAGATAATGAAACTCATCAGAAACATCAATAAAATGCAATTCAGATTTTTCAAAGCAATTATTTTCCCTGTAAATACGCTGCCGTACATTTGTTTCTTATCAAATACATCAAAAATTATTAGGGCAACAGAAAATCTCAGCAATATTCTTTGCACCCTGCATGGTCATAGACTCACGTCAGAAGAGATTTGTAATGAATATGCAGCTTAGACAAGGTTTAGCCAGAGCCAAGCATTTCAGACTGAAAAAAATTAAAAAAAGCCAGATTTTCACTAGTATTTTCGATTTTCAAAAAAGCCAAGTGCGTCAAAAAAAGCGTTTAATTTCAAAATTTGGTTTCAAAAATGCTAAACTGGCAACACTGCACACGACCAGCAACAGCATGAGACCTCTATTGTTAGGTAAGGGTAACTGTTGCATCACAACGCCAGGTATTGGACCACCGTGACTGAGCAAGGAAATTTGTACAGTATGTTTTGTAGTTTTCTTGCAATTCTTGGCGTATGATTTGCTTTTACTTGACTTCCAGCTGATTAATTTCCCATGAGCATGTATGATTTCCCAGGTAGCACCTTCCAGATTTCCACACTTTCTGCAGCCCTGCAAATGGGTGTCATGATTGGAGATGCTGTGTATTCCCACTGAGATGTCCAAACTCTATGGCACAGCATGCTAGAGACAGTGTGGCTCCTTTGCGACGAAACTCAGCAGGTTTGATGTGAGGATAGGAAGATTGTCTGCTGGTGTAGGATGCAGGCATCTAGTCATAGTTCACAAGGCGTCTTTGGTGGCAGGGTCAGTGTGGCAGGTGTGAGTGTGCTGAGGCACGAGACAAGAGCAGAGTACTTTGTGGTTGAATGGACCAGGGCTAACACAACATTGTTGCTCCAGCATCCCAGCCAGAGCCAGCAAGCTGTCTCCAGAGTGCAACACATGATGTCAACTTTTTGCGATTTGACTTGCGGTGTAGGCAGGACATAGTACATGAGTTCCCTGTCCAACGGTACTCTGTGGACTCGGTGCAAAATGGTAGTTTCATTGTTGTAGTTGATTTGAGCTCACGATTAGATTTCTTGTTGTTGAGGTGGAAGACCACCAACACTGCTTTTGCAGCACTAAGTTTCAACTTCCAGGTCTGGAGATGTTCACCTACGGTTGCCATGTCTTTGCTTAGCAACCCTTCCACTGCTTGTCAATCTCCATCAGCATGCATGATTGCTGGGTCGTTGGCATATAGAGACAGTGGTTGGCATGAAAGAGGTATAGATGTTGAAGGGATTCCAGGACGGATCCCTGCTGGACCTGGGCATCATTCTTGAGGCGTCATAACCTATTCTGAGTACCATTTGCGGTGGTAAGGGTGAAGCTGCAATTACCAGCAAGACGACGTGGACCGTGTGCCTGTTTGGTAGCAATCACAGAAAGTTGTAGACACAAACTGCTTCAACTCCAGTGACTCATTAAACAAAGGAGTTGGTTCATAATCATCAACTGTTTCTACACAGTAATTTGTGTGAAATTTTGCAATTATTCATGATGTTCATTGGAAATGAACTGACAGTATTTGATTTTGTGAGAAAAGTAAAAGAAACTTTGAGAACCACTGGTCTAACCTATAACAAAGCAGATAATTTTCCTCAAACTGTACGTAACAGTGTACTTAGCATTACAAACCCTTTAATCTGACACAGATATCTTTGCAAGTATACTTGATAAAAAGATATGATTTTCTGAAAAGAAATCTGAAGACCTGTGCTGAAAACAACACCCTTCAAATCACGTTTTTTTATTCTAACAAAGAGATCAATAAATTAATATCTTATAGTGTGGTGATCAGAGAACCGAAGTGGCAACCACAAAAAGTTTCACATGTGGCTGCAAGTTGGGATGGAGATTCCAGCATTATTTTAGAATAGCTTAACTGAATTCAGAATGCCAAACCACATTTTGTTTTTTCCAACAATGTGTTACACCTGAAAACTACTAAAAAGGGGTGGTTGTCACTCATCTACTCAAAATCAAGGAGGCCCACAATAATAAAATATAACACTTAGGATACCTGGTGGATTCCCTGNAGTGATATCTCTCAATACTGGGTGGTTTACCTTTTAGGACTGCAACACCACGAACAGGCCAGCAGTGAACTAATGAACCTGTGCATGCATAGCCCCTTCCAATCACATTGCAACTAAACGGCAACTAAAATTCAGTTTTATCAAAACCAGCAATTTCATCCACTCAACTAACAAATAGGCATGACCACATGCAACAACATAGCGACAGCACTTAATGCTGAATGTGATTCGTGGAGGGAGTACGGTTCAGTTGGAATGGCTCAACCTTTGTTAATCTATCATGGTACAGGGAGTGCGCTTTGAATCAAACCACCTGACTTCCAGAAGTCGAGTAATGTGGCATGTTGCATTGAAAAGTCAGTTTGCACCAAGCACAAATTTTTTATCAACTACTTAGAAATTTACAAAATGTATAGTGTTGCTGCGAAAAACTTCCTGCAAGCATGCCAGATTTCACAGGAATAACATTCCCATATTCCCCACTTTATCCTGGCCTGATTGTTCGAAGCGCTTGTGATTTCATCAACAACTTAAAATTGTGAACACAAATTCAAGCAAGCTGTCCAAGCAAAATAGATTTTCATAAGACCTGGCTTGACAGAGGGCAAACACTCTTAGCATTCATATTTTGCAGCATCAAGAAAGTCAGCAATCCAGACAGCCAAAATTCCAAATCATTAACTAATCTTAAATTCAAAGTGTACTACAATTACTGGAACACCAGCTAAACATTTAGCAGATCACTAGGCATCCGTAACCAAAAGATATCGTGCACCAAGAAAATCAGAATCGTGTGCATATACCATGTCAAATGTCTTCTGAACCCAGTCACTGTCACTGTCACTATGCCATGCACAGCCAAAGTTATTTCAGCAGCAAAAAACATCACTGTGACTGAAATCACCCAAACTGCTAAGACACTGCTGGATTTTAAAATTGCATTAAACAATATCAACTTCAGTACAATATAAAAAAATGTAAATGAAGGCAACTATTTCCAAGATTGATATGCTTCTGACCAATTACTAATTGACTTGCACTGCTGGAGAATGGAGATGTACATTGAAGTAGCTGCTTTCTTGTCATACCTGGAGTTCTTGCACAACAACCTCCATGTGAAAGAAATTGTGTAGAATGGCACTTTGATAATTTTGACAAACAAACGCTCTAGGTTTGCTGCAAGCTTTTGTGCGATTAGCCAACAGGATTTTGCTTTCACAACTTAGCAACGATTCCTTACCTTTTCAAGGGTGTCACAGTTGAACCATTCAGGAAATTTTAATAGCAAATTGATTTCATTGAAGTCTATACCTGAAATCTTATGAAAATAGAATCTGCACGAAACAGAAGCCTTAACTGAATAAAATTTCAGGACTGAGTGTGCTTTACATGAAATTCATGTCCTATAAAAATTTTGCTAATTGATTCAACCATGTCACCTTTGAAAAAATAACTTACTTTTATTTTGCCATGCTCTTTTGGTAGAAAACAAATTTTTTTGTTTTAACACTTTGACGGCCGGTCTATGAATATATCGTACCTGGATTTCGGCCTAAAACCAGCAGTTTTGGTTTCCTTACCAATGCCAAAGCAAATCTACGTGTGTCATTAAAGTCAAGAGTGCACAACCTTTTTGCTATTTCCAGCCACCAATATGTTCAAGATATTTTTTTCGAATTGCTTCTATTCTGCTCCACACAATGAGCCTATAGCTTGCTTCCACACATTTGTTTGTTTTTTTTGCTAACTATCCGCATACAATTCACATATTAACTATATAATTCATTAAAATATGTTATTTTTCTACAAAAATATAAACTGGTGAAGAAAATCACAAAGTAAGAACATTTGTGCATTGTACCTCTCTTTCAATAATAAGATGACCTGTTGCATTTTCATGCCATTCAATCCGTAAAGGTCTTCTGCTGCCAAGTTGAAATTTGTAAGTTACATTTTTCAGGAATGATGGGTTGAGTTGCCGCAGCTTAATAACATGTTGTGCCTTACCTCGTCCATAATACAAGCTGTTTCCTATTCCATGAATCATGAATTCATCTCGAGCTAGTTCATATGCAAAAATAATATGCCAGTAAAAATTTGGTTCGAGATTAATGTAACTTTTCCTTGTCAGATTTTATCACTTTTCTCATTTTAGATTAATAACATAACTTTTAAACCTAAACATCAGAATTACAAACAAGTTTCTACCACTCAATGACACATTGGAAGATAGAAAAAACGCAAATAACCACTTAAGAAATCAAGCTAACTTGAAACTTTGTACAAAGCTATGCCATCTTTTCATAGTGTTGTTATTTTACTGGGAAGTTAAGAGATTACCTCATTACCATTTTCACAGTTATATTTTTAGAATCTGTCATCCGTACTACTAGCCAAAAAGTATTATTAATATTACATAAAAAGACAAATCTGCCAAAGAAACACATGTTCTACTAATATTTTTACTATGCTTTGATACGTCAAAAGAATAACACATACTTGTTGAGAAAATAACATTTGCCACTTCTTCAGTCATGTTATATATTCCAGATATTTGACAATGATCAAAGCAAAAACCAATTTTGGTTTTAGTCCAAAAGATAACACTTGGAAGTGCAGAACTGATGAAATCCATCTCAGTTACACCTGTTTCCAACGAATTTTCAGAAGTCAGCATGTTGGCATTGAGACATTTAAGTTTTACAAATGTTCTTCATAGATCATGCTAAGTACTAGATTTAACCTAGATTAATTGCTTGATTCAGCATATCATAGGTTCAGGTTAGTTTCAATATACCTGCTCTAGCACTCCCTTTTGAGTGTCATAAGTGGTCAGAAGTAGGGCTGGGTTCAAGTAAGTAATTACAGTACTTGATTACTTACAACACCTTTAGTTATTACTGAAGTAATTTGGCAATTACTTGATATTTCAAGTGCCGTATATACTTGTCTATAAGTGGAACTTATGCATAAGTCAATGTGTATTTTAAGACCAAAAATTGCATCATTATAAGTCTTACCTGCGTATAGTCGAAGGACATGTGGATTTCCAGTGCAGTAGAGTTTATTCAATTATGATCAAGCACTCCATTGCTTGCTTGTTTACTGGTAGTATATACAAATTTAAAGCTAATTCTACATACCTTAAAATAAATTGCACTTATTACAGTTTGTTTGTCAAGGAAAATGTTAGGTACCCTGTATGAACCTGCAGAGACCCGCTTTTCTCTGATTCTAGGGACCCGATGACAACTTTTGCTGATACTAGGGACACGAATCGGGTCCTTAAAACGTCTTTAAAAACCCTGCTTATTATAATGTCAAGATGCGAGCATCTTTCAAGGTGAAGAATCATAATTTGAGCATTTATTAAGGCCGGCATATACCTACCGTATATAAAATGTATAATAACGGAGTTTTCTTCTCACATTCACATTGTATATGACTTTTCAGCAACATCTCCATAAACATTACCTGGGTGTAAGTCGACCCCAAAAATACTACTATAAAATCGTCTCCCAAAAACTTGACTTATACACAAGCATATACGTTAATTTGCTTATAGAAGTCAATATTTAGAAGCAACGTCTGTTACTGTTAACACAATTATGTACATGACATGGATAAAATAAGTCATTGAGGCGAATAGATTTCTTGCCTGCACAGAGTAGTTTGTGAGTCACAGCTGTTTATTGACATCGTGATTACAATTTGGGGCTAGAAGCTTGTTCCATTAAATTGATTCGTGGCCATCTGGTGAGAATTTTTGTCTCAATCGACCCTATTGTGATTTAAAAATTGCAATTATTTTGATGTATTTGATGTTTTTACTTCTAAAGATCAGTTTTCCTGATTTGTTTGAATTACTAAGTAATCTGTTAGAAATTACTTATTACTTAAACTATAATAATTTGTTACTTAAACCCAGCCCTAGTCAGAAGCCAGCATCTTACCAAGGCAACACATTTGCTCTGTGCTGAATGCTTTGTTGGTGGCAAGTCAATGTCAGCATTGCACATCGATAACAAATTTAGACTATAAACTTTTGAGCAGTTTAGAAGAATGTCAATACTAAAATATGTAAAAGTGAAAGATTTGCGGATGCAGTAACTGGCAGATAGTCTTCTAGTCCACAGTTAATAGCCTAGTGAACACACAAAAGTTGTCCAAATAACTTTGAATCACTTTTCCTCCTTGTCCAGAATAGTCTATCCAGCACTTCAACCTTACACTGTAAGGTTAGCAGTAAGGTTAATAACAGGGCAAAGGTAAAGTTGCACACTCTCTATACCCTCTCCATAATCGCAACAACACTACTAAAGTTTCAAGACAAGGCTAAAGTCCCAGGTGGACTGTTCTAGACCAGACTCTACCTCACTACACATCCAACTGAATCTACCTCATTATTCATCTAACTCAACATCATTTAATACTACTTTTTAAGATTTGTTCTGAAGATGTGAAACAAGACTGAAAAGCTTGGGGATACAACCCAAACACATTTTAAGCATCATTTCTAATTGGCAGGTGATCATTCTTTTGCAAGTTCTTACAAAATTTGTAAACCAATAACTGCAAAGAAAAATTTTTAATCTAGATGACCTTGTAGCTGGAAGAAAACATAAAAAAGATAGCTTAAGAAGTACAATATGAAAAAGTTAAGACATTTCAATACAGACAAACTGGATCAGTATGGGAGAAAAATATGCAGACTTTTGCAATTCCAAAAGAATCAGAAAATGAAGATGATGACAGAAGAACAAGGAGTCAAGCTAGCTGCTCAACCCCAATTCAACATAAGGAAGAATATACACAAAGAATACACAGAGACCTGACTTCTTTTAACATTTTGCCAAAATGGAAAATTGTTTATTTTATCACATACAAAAAATAAGTTCATGAATTTGCTTAGAGCATAAATAGCGTAAAACTATTCCAAAAACAGCCTAAGGTTAGGTCTGTTTAAAGCAGGGTTGATAAAAATCATGATTTTTTTTAACCACAAAAATCTTGACCTTTTTTATTTAAATAATATTTTTTTTATTTTTGTGATTTTTTGTTTAATGTGCAGAGGGTGACCACCTAACAAGTAATAATTTTTAATTTTAAAGAGTTTGTTTTAATATAATCTCTTTTTGTGCTTTGTTTCTTCTAGTTCAGTGATTACAATTCAGCTGAAGTTTCATTCAAACTTACCTTGCACTTATGCATCACGTTTAAAGCAAATCAGCTCATAATACCAGTACCTGTGCACAAAACGAAATACATTTGAAATGACTTAAACCATCTGTTCATCAACTTCATTAACACTTATGGCATGATGTTAAGAAGCTTGTCTAAAAATATGAGCTTACCAGCCTTTTTGTTGCAAGCTGTGAAGACTATTGTTAAAACTGTTTATTTTTACGGAGCTTGCACTAGTTCAGCTTCTGCAAAAGTATAACATACATGCATGAAGTGGCAAAAACCTATAATATATGTGTTATTATGAATCTCGATCGAGAATATTTTCTAAAACTACTATTTCTACAGTGAACAGCCTACATATTTGCTGGAATTTAGATGCAACTTTAACTTTATGCCAGGCCTGTAGCCATGGGAGCATTCAGGGGCAGTGTCCCCAAATTTTTTGTGTCCACCAAATTTTGTTGTGTCCAAAAAAGTTTGTTTAAAACATATACCGTAATAAAGACAAAAATCTTGCCCACCTAATAGTTTATTTTCCCCCCAAGCCTCAAAACCTGGCTACAGGCCTGCTTTATGCCAGCCTTCACTTCAAACATCTGGCATTCTGACAGTTCTGAGTCTGCAAATGTTAGTCCATAAATCATTTTTGCAGTTAGTTGACATAGAATCTGTGACCTTACAGTTGCTGTGATTGATAAAACTTTAATTGCTTTTATAACTTGTGTTATAATTAAAGAAGCCAGAAACTTCTTATGACAAGTGAAAGGCAGTGTCTATTTTGCCGGCAAGACAATATGCCAGCAGAAACAAAGTAAACACAAAAGATAAACTCTAAAGCTAACCCTAACCTTAACCCCTAATACTAACCCCTAACCCTAATGCTAACCTCTAAGCCTTGAACTAACCCCTAACCGTAACGCTAACCCCTACCGAGCACTAACCGTAACGCAAACGCTAACTGAAGCCGAAACCTAAAACATAAGGGAAAAGTTTGGGAAGTTAGGAAAAAGCAGAAACAAAGAAAAGGGAAGTCACCAAGGTGAGAGTCGAACCAAAAAGCAATGGCATACCATATTTGAAGCATAACCATTACGCTACGAGTCAGCACGCCGATTGCATGACAAACTGAGCTTTATATTTGAATTGTGTCATGCCACAGGACCGAATGATCGACTGGCGGCATAATAGCTCCGGTCAATCAGTTGCCGTCAAAATATCGGCGGTAAAAGAGACACTACCCAAGTGAAATCGATTGGAATACGAATTAAATGTGTTATACACATCACAGAAAGATTCAAAACTGCGTATGATTTTTGCTTGATTTTTTTTACTTTATCACTGACTTAAATGAAATCATTTAAATCAATCAGCCCTGACTGGAAATAGCTGAACTTTCATTCAAACTTTTTTGCACTTATGCAATATCCCTAAATGTAAATAAGTTCATAACACCAGTAAACCAGTATCGGTGTACTAAATGAATATATATATTTATTGAAATGCCAGTAGTGAAACTGTCAGTTAGTATTTTCATTGACATTCATCTTATGGCATAGATCAGGGGTCACCAACCTTTTTGAAATTGTGAGCTACTTCTTGTGTACCGATCAGTGGCGCATCTAGCCGTGAAAAAAGAGTTCTGTCACAGTAGGGCAGTTTTTGATCACTTTTTAGCATAAAAATACATTTTCTCTTAAAACTAGAAATCGATCGATGAATTTTGCAATTTTGCCAAAGTTGAGAAACCCAAGTTCCTACTTCGTCTCTGATTAATTAACGCAAATTCTTTGTACTCTTCCTTAGGATGCGCAGCCCTCCGACTGCATCAAGTAGTGCGCAATATTCATACCACTCCGCAATTGTCCTCAAAAACCACTCTATGACATAATATTCGCTCATGAACAGGTTTTTGTGTGCGCGGTAAGCAGATGATTGCCTGCGAACAAACCAGGGCAATTAACTACAGTCAGACCTCGTTCAAATAATGTCAGTTTAGCGAGGTATCCGGAAAATTAGAATCAGGCCTGCAGCCACGGGGGCATTCAGGGGCAATCCCCCCTAAATTTTTTTGCGCTCCTCCAAATTTTGTACCAAGAAGTTTTTTTATTAAAATATATAATAAAAACAGAAGTCTTGAACCCCTAAAAATCTTTATGCCCCCTAAACCTTTAGACCTGGCTACAGGTCTGGCCTAAAAGAACGCTCATTGAGGAAACAAACAAACTGTAGAGTAGTCTCAAATGAACTGTCAAATTAAGCAAATATGTAGACTGCATGTGAAACATCATTAAATGAACTCTCATAGTTGTTTTAGTTTATGAGCAGATCCATATACATAAGCTAGTATGCTTTCGGAATGAGATTAAACATGAAAAAACTGTACAGGAGACCTATAACTACGTCCTGCAGGGTCTGACACTGTTACATTCATTGTGCGTAGAAAATTGACTTTCACCCTTCCGTTATGACCAAATAAACAACTAAGTAACAGTTGGCAAAATCCAGTTTAGCGTTTTTTTTCTATTGATATGACAAATCCGTTCCTAAATTTCCGAGTCGGTGTCTGACAGCGAGGTTTCCAGATTGAAGGGGTGAAATGCGTTGGGAAAAATCTGTTCCTAGCAATTTGTTTCGGATAGCAGGGATTCCGGTTTATCGCAGTTCGGACAAATGAGGGCTGACTGTATTTGAAATAGATAGTGGTATTGATCTCATTGTCAAAACACATGAGGAAATATTTCCAAATTATCATTGCTTTCGGGCACAGCGCATTTATTACATCACAATTGCGGTTTCTTCCTACGAATGTAATAAATGTGCTGTGCTGAAAAGATAATTACCTTGTGGAACATTCAGCAAATGTAAGTCGTACAGCAATGAGAACTGTTTAGCCAAACGTACATACACTTTAAGTGTAGTTAAAATCGTATAAAATTGATGCTGACAACAAGCTGTAAAACTGCATCTGTGGAGTGCGCTGTCTATCAAGATGACAGTCTTATAAATATATTTGCAAAATCACTGCGGTGAAGAACGATTCAATTGCAATTACTCTGATTACTTTGCATCGCAATGTACAAGTGAATTACCGTATTTTCTGCCTAAAAAGCCGAATTTCAGGACCTAATTTTTGGACCTGATTTATGAGGGTTGGCTTATTGGGCGGATCGTCAGCTTTGGACCAGAACAAAGAATACACTTCAATCTCAGAAATTTATTAAAATCCATCACTTTAATCATCTTCATCGTCAGAAGCATTGTATTATAGATTCCAATCCTCGGCAGATACCTGGTCGTTGTACGGATCATTTTCTAGTTTAATTAGCTGAGCAAGTACAATGTTGTCTTCCTCGTCGTCGTCCAACCACAAAATATCATCATTTTGAAGAAAATTGTCACTTCTTAAAAATGGCCTCGCCTTACTGGACGGTAATACAAAAAAAAACTCTTTTTCAGAGCTAAAAATTGGCCTCGGCGTATTTCACGATTCGGCTTGTTAGGCGGAAAATACGGTACGTGAAACCAATATAGGACATCTTGCGTAGCAAACAACATCGTCAACTGCTTAATTCTAAAAAGTCTATTTTCGAAATACGATGCTTGACTGATATTCTTTTCAGACAAAGTGGCCACAATTTTTTAGGCTACCTGTCACGCTTTTCAATATGAGAAGTTGCTTATAAAAATATAGTTTCAGTGGAAACGAACCCACGTTACTTAGCACGACCCCTGACCCCAAGGAAAGTCTAAACTTACTTAATTTTGTCAGAACCTGATTGGAGACTGTCCTTTTGCCATGAAGCGAAATATTACAAAGTCCTGCATGTGCATGGCAGTGTATGAGATTCTGACAGCATTAGAGCCAGCACTGCAAAAGGAGAAAATTCAGAAACATGTGCGTTTGACGCAATATCAATTTCGAGTGTTCGAAGACGTGGATTGTTTCATGTCACTGCACAGACGCTATTTAGACAAGGCAGAAACGTTGTTGTTTCGTAATAGCACCATGCAACGTTAGAAGGGAAATGTAAGCTGTTGCCTGTTCCAAATCGACCACATTTGAGACATGCAGTAACAGCGTTTGTTATTTTATCAGCTTTAATGCTGAGTACCTGCGGTGCAAAGGGGTCTGTCATGACAGCCAAACAGACCCCCTAGATGCAACCTTGGTACCGATCAATGCAAAGGGCTACTAGTTTCATACACACTTCTGAAATAAAATTTTTGTGCAATTTACCTTCACTTACTTCAGTATTGATATTTGTTAATGTGAAAACATTGATCATGCTAATGTTATTTTCAGAACAGGCCCCCGGGGGACCCACATGGTCCTTGCGGGTGACCTGGCGCAGTGGCCACCACGTTGATGACCCCTGGAATAGATGCATAAAACATTAAAAACCCATAATACTAATACATCTGTTTCATGAATCAACAATATGTTCTATAACTAGCGCATGTTTACAGTCAACAACCTTCATATTTGATGGAATTTACATACAACTTTCACTCCATGCCAGTCTACACTTTCAAACTTGCATCATTCTGACAGTTATGACTTCTGAATCTGCAAAGGTTAGTGATTTAAGTCCACATACCATTTTTGCAATTAAATACCATAGAATCCATGACCTCACAGTTGCTATGATTGATTAAAAATTTCAGTGTTTTTAACTTGTGTCGTCAAAAGAACTTTTGTCCTTGTACACTAATACCGTGTAGGCTATGTGAAAACCTATTAAAATTCCTAATTAAATATGTCATAGACACCACACAAAGCTCTAAAATGACATGTTTTTTTATTGTTATTGCTTGATTCAAATCATAATTTTATTGCTTGATTAAAATCATGATTCAATCACTGATTTAAATCAATCAACCCTGGTTTAAAGCTGGAATGATCATAAAGTTGCTTTATACAAACCAGTGACCTCATCACAAATCTTAATGATAATCCCATCAAACATGATAAACATAATTTGTATTTGCTATTGAAATTTGTTAGAGATAAGCACTTTCTATATGAATCCAAGAAAAACTGCACAGCTAGTGATGTTTACAATTCATTAATGCAATTAAGTGCACTGTCATACAATTTGTAATATTTCAAAAGTTTGGGATCAAACTATGAACTGCATGTTGCCAAACTTGTTAGAAATATCACATGCATCGATCTACAAAGTACTTTAGGAAAAACTTAATGTCTACAGAATACATCACTTCAACACCCAATAACTGCCCAATCATTAGGAACAAAAATTTCACACCAACATTCTTTGCAAACTTTTGTACAGTCAAGCCAAGCTACTAAATCTTCAACAAATCAAGAAGAGTGATGAACTATATGCATCAAAACTAGCATTTATCTGCACTTCACCAGTACGCATCAAAGCTTTGTTTCGGGCCAACAGCATTGTCATATTAGAGACACACACCGCATTTATTTGATGTAAGGCACAGGAAATGGTGTTAAATTAATCTAAGCCACCCTTGAACAATCCACACTTGAATATAACTTACCTAAGCCTCTGAAATACTTTCGTGTATCAGCACGTTTTGCATTTCATTGGCAACACTAGTGTTTTTTTTGTTGTTTTTTTTTGTTAATTTTGGCAACGGCAATTGGCGGCAGGCCTAAGCCTGAATTGTGCTTCTTGCCGGGGCGATTGAGGTGAACGCTCTTGCCCAAGGAGCGCTACAGCAATTCACTCAGTGGCTGTGGATCGAACACCCAACCTTCCAACTGGGAGGCGGACACTTTACCACTGAGCTAATGCCGCCCTTGCCATAACACTAGTGTTATGGCAAGTTGAGCATACTAGATAATCAGTGAGACACGTACATTACATCGTTGGTTACACATACTCTTTGTTTCATGACAGTCAACTCTGGCTGTCCATGTGCCTGGATTTCAGTTGTTCAGTGTTTGTTCACAGTGAGAAGTGACATTTTTGTTACTAACCATGCTGATGGTATGTTCTGTGGAATGAATTCGCATTGCATGGGCATGCATTATTTACTGTAATACTACTACAGTGAAGGGCTGAGGGGTCTATGTTGAAGTTAACAACAAAATTGTCTTCAACACTTTGGCGTCCAGTACTGTTCCAGGATTTCGCACCTAAAAAATGGATTGCACAAGGTTTTGCGTGAGCCTGTAGGGAGCTGTTCAAAGGCTCAAAAGACTCGGCAAGCCTTCTAGTCTGCACTCGAAAAAAAATATTCTGGTTGGGGGATGTGGATTTTTTGTGAGTGACATCATAAGTAGAGGGCTTTTAGGGCACCTTGGCCCACTTCACCTTGCCCTGGGCCTAAATGTTAGATGGTGGCATAAACAAATTGATTAATTGTCTAATTAAGTAAGTAATCCAATATGTTGCTTACTTTAGATCAAAACTTTTTAACCCAAGACCACAGCAGGTCATCCAAAGTATCAAACAACTCAGATTGTAGCCTAGTTTCGGATGAAAACTTCAACGAAATACTTCGGCCTAGCAGTTGGGCCTAGGCCAGGTAACATGAGCCAAAATCGCCCGAAAACTACTTTGCTTATGACATCACTCACAAAAATCCGCAAACCCAATCAAAAAACGTTTTTCATGTGCACACTTGAAGACTTGCCGAGTCTTTTGAGGATTTGAACATCCTTCTAGTGCAATTGCCGGAGAAGCTATGTCGTTGGTAAGGCAACTGAAAACTACTGGAAAGATGGCACCAATACTTCTGAATTCATAGCGGTTGTAGCCAGAGTGAGCAGCTTCACAGTGATTAGAACGACTCGCCGTCAATTTGTTATGCTATGTTGATAACAGTGAAGAGAAAAAACATTGGACGAATGTGATTAAGGAGGAAGTGCGAAAGGTCGAGTTTGAAGCACGTATGAGTGCTTGGTTGCTTGGTTGAAAGTGGCAGAATTGTGTAAAGAAGACATAAAGACGGTGATGTCACAGTCGCCCATCTTTCACTCAAGTATAGCACGGTCATTCTCAGGGCCTGGTACAACATACAGTACAAGGCGAGCAAAGCTCATTGCCGATCAAGAACTTGCTCGCTTGAAGCCAGAGCAGCTTAAGCAGCAGAAGGAGGTAGAGCACAAGGCCAAGGATTGCAAGGAACTTTGACAAGCAGAGTTCAGAGCTGAAGAACTTTCACTACATCGAGAGCATGAGGCTTAGGAACTTCGACTATGGTGAGATATGCACCATGAGTCTAATGCAAAGGAAATATATTATTTCAATCACTAATTGAATTATGCTGTTGACCAGTGTTATCAATAATTATTTATGGATTAATCAGTTCAACCCTACCAACTGGGATGCTTATCTCTTTTTTCTATTTTCCATTGGTTATAAATGCAACCACTATGTAGTTGAACTTCATGAACTGTTGTCATGTTTCACTGCTCATGGGCAGGTCTGCAGATTTTGAGACACAATACATCATCTGTTCAGGAAAGTTACATATTTAAGTGAGTTATAGTAGTTAGTTTGTCTTGAACTTGGTTATTCACTTCTCTTGTAAACTAATTAGCAGCAGAAACGGTTCCACCTTCCTCAACATAACACACTTTCTTCAAAAACACAACCAATGTCAGTTTCAGTTTTTTATAGCCTGGTTTTGGTAAAGGGTTTACTTCAACCCCATGTTGTATCCTATCATTTCCACACACTTGCACTGGAAAAAGCAAACTTCTCAGTGATAAGTTCTGCACACCTGAAATGACCTCAAATGGAAAAGTATGAGAATGGCAATCGATCAATGGAACACGGTTTGAATGCGCAAGCAGGCAAAAAAGTATGAATGATTGGTTTCCCAGCTTGGTGACCAAGACCATTTCATTAGGTAAAGTTCCAAGCTTTGCCATGACAATGGAGTGTTCTGAAAAACACAATACTGCTTATGAAAAAAAAAACACTATTATTCAAATAGCAATTTCATAGCAAATTAACTGTAGCCACTAATTCATAGCATTCATAGCAACTTTAGACTACAAAACTCAAATACAAAAATCAACCTAATTCATAGCAATTTCATAGCTACCTAATTGTTCATAGCAATTCACTTTTAAAAAACCCACAGAACAAAAATTTATTTGAATTATAAGCCAGGGGTTGGCAAACTTTTTCGATTGCTAAGCTATTTCACAGGATCAAGAAGATACATTTGGGTGGAATAAATAAGGAGTCCAAGAAATAAATGTTTTATATACAAAAAAGTTTTAAAACACAAACAAAACTGCAAAAAGGGTTCCATAAGCAAAAATATGTCATTTACCAAACCATTTTGCAGCTCATATTCTTGCTATCTTTCAAAAGCTCTATCAAACTAACTAACCAGGAGTCTCCAACAAATGTTTCATATATATTTTATTTTTTCATTATTGACTAAATGTCTTCACAAACCAGATGAAACGGCTTCACGGGCCGGATTTGGGTCAGGAGCCATAGTTTGGAGACCTTGAACTAAACAATTGAAAACTTCTTGTTTCAGCAAAGAATTAGAATCAAAGATCCACAGCCCGCGAAGCTACTAAGATCTCCAGCTTCAATTTTGCGGTTGATCCTGAACTTCTAGCTATGACATGATTTTAACATAAAACTTCTCAAAAACATATTTGTTCTTATTCTATTCAAAGTTCTACAAGCTGCAATTACTTCCTTTGCCTAATATATTTGTATCCTTTAACAAACAATACCACAGTTTTTTCTTAATTTGCTGACAGCTACAAATCTTGAACATATGTATGATGCTGATTTGTGATGATACAAAACTTCCTTGCTAATTGCGCAGGGAATGGCATATTGGCAATCCATGCAACAGTATAAACCAACCTAATGTTACTTTCAAGGAACAGCCCAACTAACACTAATATAAAAAGTTGCAATGGTAGTCTACTGTCTTTTTTAGATGTTGGAAACAGGGATGTGGAAGCAGGAAGTGGTCCTTTTTCTGTGGAAGAGGAAGCGCGAAAATTCTACCGCTTCCGCTTCCACATAGGTTATTTGACTTGAGTAGTAACTTGGCAAAAAAGTTTTGTCCGTTTCCCAATGTGGATGAAACAGCGAAATTGCACTATAAGTCTGAATGAACGTGCGATAACAGTAGCATGAGAGAACGAGATGAAGCATAACTAGCATCCATAGCGCTCTTCATAGAAGGCCAGGTAATCGCTCAGCTTACCGATTTTATCGGAGGCTGACTTTTCAAACCTGGCTGCTGTCTACCAAAATGGTAACAGTTTGAAAGTACAGCAATCTCCCGGTTATGTTCGCA
>JGI24021J15306_10003700_pt1 | contig 17387 bp, 8 predicted proteins | sample Ectturendosymbi1_FD_15306 | JGI IMG/M metagenome (IMG submission 15306) | reverse complement strand
CGGGGGGCATGTCGAGGGCCTCAGCACTTACCTGTGCGCATCTAACTTTGACCGCCGTCCCTTCAGAGCAGACCGAACGCATACACCCCAGCGAAGAGTACAAACAGCTTCGTCATTGCAGCACTCGGCTCGATCGTTCGGCGAACGCTTGGTCAGCGATCAAGTCTTCAAGGCCGTCGATGACGATTCGAACGACGCGTCGATCAAACCCGTTCTGCGACTGATCCACCATCTCTACCTCGCCAGTGCGGTCGAACACGACCTGGGTTGGTTTGTGGCGCACGAGCTGCTCACTCCGGCGCAAGCGAAAGAGGTGAAAATATCCGTTGCACGGCTTTTGAGTAAACTGCCAGAGTTGTTTTCTCTGTTTAGCATCTGTGTCTGTTATAAAATTACATCGTGCGTACCAGGATTTAAGCCAGGCGGAGCTGCCCTCTCACTGTTCTACGACTGACACTTGGATTTCACAAGCATGCTTACCATTGTCTGTGATCGCTGTGAGACACCTTAGCTAAAAAGCGTTTTATACTTTGACGGGCCTTTAAGTTTTGACTACAAAGGATCGTTATCAGGACATTCGAAAGCGTGAATCGAACTGCAGGAGGTGGTAAATCCCAATTATATGTAATATCCCTTCTTATATACAAAGCTGACAGATGGCATGCGGTTAGATATGAAATGACGAATTGCAGAGGTATTCAATCAGATGTTCATTGGTGTTGTTGTTGATGCTACACGGTGAAGTCAGCGCGGTGCAGTGATTGACGATATGACTGGCGGATTGGATGCCTCCGCACACATAGTTTTTTTATGGAATTTCCCTGCGAGAGCAGCCCAGTTCAGTTCTGTTAATTTGCGTAAGCGTTTTCAAAACACGCAGAACTTCCAGGCCTTGTTTTGCCGGTGCCTTGGTCTGGAATTATGGCGCAGGAATTGTACAGAACTTAAAGGAAGTGGGGTTGTTGCTTTGCTCGCACATTTGACTGTATTATTTTTTAATGCTTGAATGTGCAGTTCATGCATTAGAGCAGGGGTGTCCAAACCTTAAGAAGGCCAAATTTGATCACGTGGAAGCGCCCGCGAGTCAGCATTCCCTTCGAACTCTTCGTGAGGTTAGCATAAATTTGAGTATTTCGCTTGGTGTTTTAAGAGGAAACATCAATTTGCAACGGTTTTCATGCTTATGTTGCTCCCAACCCAAAGAAACACAGCGGGAAAGCAAGAAACCGTCGTCCGAGCCATAAGCGCAATCCAGGCTTTTGCGGGTTATGTGAGAAGTGCTCGCGGGCCGGGTTTGGACAACCATGCACTAGAGTGCGAATCCCGCGTCAACATGAACACGCTTCAGTTTTTTTTCCTCTAGCCCGCGAAAAAGGCCAGAGCTCCGAAATGAAATCTGATAAGACCACCCTCGAGAGAATTGCCTAAAATTTCCTATAGCATGTAGTGGGGAACACCCCTATTCAAAACTAAACGTCATGATGTTAGTAATTTGAAGCAGTAAAGTTTAAAAATTTCGCTGTATGTTTCCGATTTAAGAAATACCGTGCGTCACGCAAGTGAGTTTTTGCTCAGCTGTCAAGCAGGGATGTGGAGTTGGGAGGAGTCGGATTTTATTATCCGATTGCGGAAGTCCAACTGAAACATTTTTACATCGCACTCCTAAGTTGTGGTACAACTTCGTTTGAAAGTTTTTTTGAAACAGAATTCTTGCTGTGTACCACGATTTCAATTGATTGCTAGTTGCTACAAAATTGTTGACAGCCAAATTTCATTCACGTCATGTTATGGATTCAGGAGTTGGAGTCGGAAATTTGGAAAGGTCGGACATTTAACCTCCAACCCCGTAATCTTGTTATCTAGCGACGTGCGACTATTTTGCAGGTTGTCGAAGTTTCGTCAGATCTATGCAACCAACTGTCCGCACATAGTATGCCCTTGTGCGAATCTTTCCAAATCACTGACGAGATGCTTTCGGCACCGATCGCTCTGGACTGGGTTGGCTACAACGTGACGGACAATCAAGGCGAGGTCTGAAGTCAAGAAAAGAAGCCACAAGACTCTGCAGCAATTTACTTCCACCCGCCTACCTCTGAAATCAAACCAAAAGGATGCAATTTACAAGAGACCTTGTTTGTGATACAATCCGATTGTGGGTCCTCCTTAATACTTTGTTTAAAGAAACATTTGGAACAAGTTCTTGTTCAAAAGTATGTTCATAATTTTCTAACAGTGCTACAGCGTCAATTTCTTGAAGCGACCAACTTCGTCCGCAACCGCCGCCATTGAGAGATGCTGAAGATAATATGCAGGGTAGACTCATCAGCAAGTTGATGACCCGCCCTGCGGTGATTTAAATCCAGGATTCGTTGCAGTTTGTTCAAGATGCTCCAGAGTGTCATTTCGCCTGTGCTATTTCAAAGTTTATGGATCGTTTAATTATACTTTGCAGATAAATTGTTGAACGCGTTTTGTTTTACAAAAAGTGTTGTTGACCTTCCTATCTGGTTCCCAGCACAAGACTGATCAACCGCGTTCGGCCAAAGTCTTAGAAGAGCCATTGTGCAAATTGAATGTTCGTTATCAAGAAAACTTGCGTGGCTCCGCAAGACACTTCTCTTGAACTGCGGCGTTCGAAGCGATGCCCAATGTGTGCGTTTGCTGCATCACGGGCCAGCCGCAGTGCTTTCGAAGTATTTTCTTCTCGGAAGTTTGATTTTTCGACTCATAATCTGATCGCTGATGTCTTCACCAAGCGGGCACCTGCCAACGAAACAATGCAACACGTGTGTTTGTAAATATGATAAACAAGGAGCAGTTTTCCCTTTAAGAAAATTTTAGACTGAGCAAATGTTTTGAGTTTGTAATTACTTACAAACTTGTGAATTATAAGAATAAATATTTGAAAGGTCTTATTATAAGAACAAGATACACATTTAATTAAAATAGCTTCTAATAGGACTATATGCTCGGAAGCTCAACATCCAAATCCGGGAAATTTCAATTATCCGACTCCGACCTTCAGCTGTATTAGTATTTATTCAAAGTGATCATTCTTTTCAGATGAGTTCATAAACCCTGCGTTTACTTTCCAAGAATACGGAAACTTGTTTTGAAACGATGTAGATTCTCCGTTCATCTCTCACTTTTGCAAAACGTGATCAAGCAGGAGTAAATCTTAATTATAAAATAGCCGCTATTCAAACACTGATATAATTGATTGAAGCAGATACCTTGGAAACGATACCAATTAACTTGTAACATTGAAAAATGTATGCATCCTACCGGTATGCATGTGCGCATACTGCGCGATGCGTTCGAAAAACTCGCTCGGGTTTCATGATACCACCTCAAATGACTTTGATGGCAAAATGCCGCTATCTTTTTTCTTAGATGGCCAAATGAAAATGTTACAAGTAAGCTCTTATGCATGTCAAAATCCACGAACTACAGTACCGAGAAAGAAAATAAGACTAACCACTTGCGAGCATGCACTTTACTCTTCGTTATCTAAACACTTCATATTACCCTGGCTTCTGTTAGGTAAGTACAACAAATTTGCAAGGTTTAAGAATCAGTAAATATACATTTGTCATTTTTGTCAATGCCCCAGCAAGCACTCATGCTTTCACAAATTTTTTTTTTCGAAATCATGTTCAATTACATCTGATTTTCGGTATGATGCAAAACTCACTGAAGTATTTAATCGCATAAGGCAGCGGTCGGCAACCTTTCCCTCGTCGCGGGCCAAAAACAAACTGCAGGTATGACGGCCGTACTAATTTTTTACCAACAATTCCGTACCTTTGCTGTTGATGATGTCGTTAAAACTTGGGAATCATATCAAACTCCTGATTTTCACAGTTCATAGCGAAAATACGAAATACAGTACAATTGTAGCACAGTGCGGTATCTCAAACAAAGACCCCCTTGGGCAGACTCATAAAATACTAGGCGGGCCATACAGTTACTGTACTACAATTAGCAAAAGGGCTGGGGCCGGATCCGGCCCGCAGGTTGTCGACCCTGGCATAAGACGTGTTTGAAGCTGTTTGCTACTGTACGCACAACAGTAGCAAACAAAGCAGCTTCGAACATGTCTTAAATTGCCAATTGTTAAGCTTATGCACGTTTGTGGCACAATCAGCACGCAAAAGGTCAGCCCGGAGTCGTTAAAATTTTCTCCGAGTCCAACACCGACTCCTCACGCTGAAAATCCTTTCGATTCCGACTTCACAGCCTTGCTCAGAAGCTTTCTGCCTCAGAGGGTACATCGAAAGCAATTGATCATGAGGGGACAACAGTATTTACGCAACAAGCCTGTCAGCGGCGGAAAGTCCACTATACTCAAATTCGCTCTGACATCCGATGATTATATGCACGGAGATTTTAGATGCTTCGACATCACTGTTCTCACTTTGGTTCAAATCTTTCAGCTTCCGGATCGGGGCTCACTCCTAATCCAGCTTTAAGATACGCCATGCCCGTCCTAAATATACGAACGTGTTAAAAGCGGTCAAGTAAAGGCGCACAAATGAATAACGACAAGTGTTAAAATATGATTAGATCGTTTATTTGTAATGTATGCAGACGTCGCTGAAACACAAATGAAACAAACGGGAGCTAAATGTGGCAATCAGAACATGAAGTAATAAAGGTGACGAAAAAATTCAGCACTATGCACAAACCACTTCAAAATAAACTTGCGGTTTATAGCGGGGTCCTTGCTTCCTAAATTAGTGTTACCAGACTCAACGAAAGCTTGCGTTTTTCGCACACAGCCGTACAATATTTTCCCTTCAACAGAGTTATGCACAGAATTACACTCACGACGAAAGCAAATGGAAATAACCTCGAACATTACCATCTTCCGAGCCGTCATCGCGTTTGAAATTGTCATGGCCGCAGAACAGTCTGTGGTACGTAACACTGCAATACTTTTTTAATGTGAGGACATACCAAGCAATCATAATTCCGTTGTCAACGCAAAGATAAGGAGGTGGGCAGACCAACGACATGTTTGTGTAGTCGCACAGGTTAGCCAAGCCCTTGCGCAGATAATCGTTGCGGACCACGCCACCGGACGCTACCTGTAGAAAAAAACATAAAGGTCAAACGATACTGATGTTTCGACTTTTTATTCGAATACCAGTTTTATTTTTCGAACACGAAAATTTATTTTTTAAACTTGATTTTCCGTAAATCAGAGTAGATCACCAAAATCCACTGAAATAAAAGTTATAGATATTTTTTAAAAAAGTGATACATTACTTGGCATCCCGTGACAATCAGGTCGATTCGAAAAACGATTCCGTGATTACAAGATACAGTTTTGAAGAACAGCTAATACTTTCATTCAAAATCACGAATGCTAAGTTGCATGGGAGTTACTCTTATGAGCGACAAGTTTTACAATAAATTGACATAAAACAAACGCTCTCCAGTTAAACTTGCAGTTGAACTAATCGGATTACCGCTGCCTTCAGAAAACATTCGGCCATTCACAATGAAAATATTATATCTTTCAGTAAGCCTTGCACAGCGATTTACAACTTTACTCACCACGGCAGATCCGTCACCAAGCAAGTTTGTCTGCTTACAGAAAATTATTGCTCGGTGAAGCTTCTGTACGATGTGAAGAAAAATTGAGTGCTGAAGGCGAGCAGCAATGTCAGCATGGTCGTGAACTGCACGCAGTTGCAAACTTTGAATGCCAAGTCATGTTTTTGTGTCACAACGGGAGCGTGCAGAGGAGGGCGCGTCGGCCCCAGGCCTTTGGGCACTCGAGGTAGGGAGCATCATAAAAGTGAAATTGCAAAAAATTATTTCACATTAAAATGCTGTTACTAGATGCATCGTACTGTAAGGCTACTAACACACGCTGCACGGATCTTAGAAGAAATTGCCCTGATGCGGGCATGCAAATGTAAGTGACCCGAGAGAGAAACGAAGCACTGCTTCGTATTCTCAAGGCCTTACACACTATCTCTCTTCATTCCTTTGTAGGCTTGACAATTCTTGCTAGCCCGCATCGAACTGCATCGTTGTACCATTTCAGATAATCTTTATAATAGAAAAATAGACAACTCTATCTCCCATCATGCCTCACAAGTGCTATCTTTTTGGTGGGCCTAACTGATGCTTATTTGCATGGATAAATGCAATACCTAGTTCCTCACTGCATACCCATTACTAGAAGAATTTTGCTTGGAAACATACCCCATGTCCACAGAATAAAACAAATCAGTCAACACTAACTAAAAACAAAAACACTCCTTGAATTATTTTTATTTAACATTTTCGCAACTTTTTTTTGTCAACACTAGTTTTTACGTATTTCAAATGCTCCTGTTTCTCACATTCCTCAATACTAGACTAGAATTTGCTAGGGAGACATACAATCCAGCAGTTGTCTCGGGCATCACCAGATCTCTACACGCCCCTGGTGGCAGAACAGCTACAGGTTGCCGGCAACGACAGATGTTCACGAAAATGCACGAAATACAGTATTCGACATCTATACCCAACGCGAAAAAATTAATAGCTATTTGTCCCAGGCCATACTTTGCTTTAATTGATTGTGTACAGAAAAATGCCAATTGTCTTCGTAGGCGATGTTTCAAAACATCCGATTAGCAGCTCAAGAAGGCATACATCGGTCTTGTCCATGTGCGAAAAAAGCAATGGTTTTGAACACACTAATTCCTTGCTTTCATTATCACAAAACATACGGTTTTTGGCTAAGGTTGCACTCAACTTCATTTCATGTCACACACGATAGTTTGTTCGCACTTTCCCATGCAAAAAACATAGTTCTCCCATAAAAAATACAAAACGTCTGATCTAAAACCCACAGATTGTATCTACCGTGTGGTGTGGAATAGCGACAAAATACTTATGATCGTTTCCGTTTTGATACATTTGTATAGCAAACCTGAATGTCTGATCGCGTTGTGCGCTTGCGACATCAATCCACTGAACGAAAAATCGCAGCATCTCGGACGTCGCTTCATCAGAGGCATGGTGAACTGAATGTTTGACCTAAAACGGAAGTCATTTTTAGTGGATAAATAACACAATACCGACTAATCGATTCACATCTTTTCTAATTTCCAAAATATCCTGCATATGCTGTGCTCAACGTTTCAATAAACATGCTGTTGTATAAGGCCTTATTTAAACAAAGAAAACACACACGTCGCTTACATATTTCCCTGTTTAGCGAATTTCTCGAGATCTTCAGCTTTGTTCAACTTGTCAGGTTGGTCTTCACCCATTTTCAGTTCGCGCGCAACTTTATCCAGCGCTGACCCCGGCGGAACGTCGACAGCATTGCCGAGAATTTTGTACTGACCTGCCGCCAAAAAACAAGAATGACGTATGATGATGATTAAGACAAATTCATGTAACGAGGCCCTCTAACTGCAATGATGTCTCGATTAAGTTTTTGTAGGAATTGTGCGAAAACAACGTTTAATGCAAATGCCGTGTTGTACCAGTTAAGCTGTGCGTTCACTTGTTTTCCTCTAGTAATAGAGGATTGCAATGAAGCTGATGCTCTTGAAAAAAATATGTCTTCTACCATCCAGCGTTGACGATTAGTGGTCACGTTATTTAAGTTAATGTTGTTGCGCATTTGTTGGTACTGCTGACAAAAGACGTGGTAGCTGGGAATGGACACAGTTTTAACGCTATTGAATGTGCAATAACCAGACACATTTGTCACTTCAAATCATCTGGGGAATAAAACAGTCATTCGCCGGGCATTGAGGAGACAAAGTGATGGGGTATTGGCGAGAAAAACACTCTGAAGAAACCTCGCGTGTCTGGAATTTCACCAGGACTGTAGAAAGCCTTGAAATCCTTAAACGACAAACAGAAAGCAGCTGAACTGCATGTGTATGGATGACGAAACAATCAGCTAGTATATTAAAACTCTAAAAAGTCATTGAATCTATGGGGAGGTAATCACCATAAACACACATTTCGAGATGGCAACAGGGAGCAACTTCGTTACACCAACTTAGGAGATAATTTCTGTCACTCTCCTTTACCGGCTTCTTCTGGGTGGATTATGAGTAGCTTTATGATAAAAGTTAAGACAAATACAAAAAAAACAATCAAGCATCTCACCCAAGCCTTGAGCTAAACAAATTATACAGTGGCCTCCACTAACGAGAAGAGTCAAGAATGGGAATCGAACATCACTTTCCATGGTGACAGTCAACATGTGAGCTTCCATGTGATGAACAGGAATGAAGGGTAATCTGCATATAATTATTCAACCAATGGCAGAAAAATTCCTGGATAAATTCGATTCAGCAAACATGGCGATCTTTGTGCTTGGATTTTAACACACCTAACCAATCAATTTTTGGTACATCCAAACAGTTTGGAAATAGTTGACCAGCCTGTGGGAAATTATTTAAGTAGTATCCACAACCAACTAGACAAAAAAAATATCTAACTCTACTCAGACAAAAGGTTTCAAGTGACCCAAGGCAGTATTTTCATAGTTGCTAAGAAAAAGATTGGTACATTGTCACAGAAACAAAACGCTCTGTCAGAATATAAAATGCAGCACACACATTTCAAAAAAACAGCAAGGGTTTAACCAACGGAAAAGACATGGAGTTTTGAGTCTATGTCTATTAGCTGTTTACCTTGATGAGCTTTCAGTCCAGTTGGACACAGCCAGAGCAGTATGTATTGTGAGAAATGCGTTTGCCAATCACCTACTGTTTGCTGATGATATATGTGTATATGTTCCCACGTTCAGTGGTTTTCAACGACTTCTGAACATTAGTGGTGATTATGCTGCCAACATTAAAGTTGTCTTCAATTGCAACAAGGCGGTCAGCGCAGTTATTTCCCCTAAAATTTTTGAGCAAACTGCAAAACCACATGTTTCCCTGAATGGCATAAGTGTGAAGTTTGCTAACCAAGTCAAGTATCATGGTGTATCACTTCATGTCTCACTGACGGATGACAGGAAAATGCTTTAGTGGAAGTTCATGATATCATGAATACTTATTCATGGGTGTGTAACATTGTTTCACAGGAACTGAGCAACATCTACGTTACAAAATAGCAATTACATGGTTTTGCAATACTCCTGAACACTCTGAGAAATGATTGACATGAATGAGAGTTTTGAAATGTTTCAAAATGTTTGTTGAAACAACATAGCTAAAAACAAATGATGCCCAAAATCAAATTCACAAGCATCACGTCAAGGTCAACTTCATCGAGTCACACATTACCCTACGTTTTTTCATAATATGCGATGTTTCTTCAAACTTTCAGTTTTTCTTACATCAACACAAAACATAACTGTCATGTTTGGGTATGCAGCCTAAGTTGAAAATTTCAGTCATTTGCATTGCCTCAGATTAAACAAAAACATTTTTTTGTAAAAAGTGACTGAATTGGATCATTCCTGAGGATATCAAAAGATCGCCCTCAAAACCTTAATAAGATACATTCAATTTTTATAAACAATTTATAAAAACAGGGACAAAACTTGCTTTGACAAAGAATCTAAGGGAATGTTCAAAAATAAAAAGTAAACCTGTCAATTAAAAAAGTAGTTAATTCTTCTAACCAAAACCATGGCTTACCTATGTTTTGCAACAAGCTTCTTGCTGAAATTTAATCCTTCCAAAAGACAGAAAGGCAATCCAGGTCTTGTTGCAGTTGCAACAGCATTAAGATCCTACATAAAAAAATGGAAAAAAAGTACTTTGCTGATATTAAGCCCGTTGATACAGGCAATGCTCAAATGCACGGTTACATTGCATCTAAAAGAACATCATGCTTTGAATCAGATGCATACAGCAAGACTAAAATGTAAGAAACAAACAGCAATGAAAACATGTAAGAAGTGGACAAAACATTAGGCTCGGTGGTTGTTTATACAAGAATGCCAAATATTATGTTTGGGATCCACTCAAGGATGTTTAGACATGGATATCTATGTGTCTAGATATCACTAGATCCAATCAATGCTGCATAATAAGAAAATGGGCTACTCATAGCTACATACAAACTTATGTTACAGTAATAATTAACAGAACTCACATTCATAAAATAATCGAAATTCATATTTTAGTAGATAGATTTCATGTTAGTACAAAAACATTCTCATGCAAAATTTTAAAAACTAACACGCTTGTTCGTGCAATAAATTTGGTGAGTTTTGCAGCCACCTGCACTAAAAAATATTTGTTGATAGGAAAACTTCACATTTAGGCTTTCACATGTTTTATAATTACAATACATACAATGTTTCATAATTGCATTACATACAATGCTTTAAAATTGCATTACGTACAGCATAAGTTATACCAGCCTTCTTCATTGCTTGATTAGTGACATTGGGCAAAACTTCTTGATGAACAATTTGAGCTATACGTGGATCTACTCCGCCAGATCTGCATATAAACATTCAAGTAAAGGTTAAGCAGTTCAAAAAGTAAACCCATTTTGCATTCACATAGCAGATAATGGAACATAGTAATAACATCAAGAAGCACATTATATGTGGAATATTCTAGTTACAAGCAAATACTGTGGGTTTGACTAACTTCTTTAATTGGTACAACAAATTAACTCACAAAAAATAAGGGGAATCTTGATATGATGTCCTAGTCCTAGAGACTTAGACACTTTCAGATCCCAAATTATCTGAAACATCGTTACTGCAACTACAAAGCATTCCTTTGATTTAGTAAATTGATGACAAATTGCTTTTTCCAAAGTCATTTTATTTTCATGGACACTTGCAACTAAAGCATACTTCCAGACTTGATTTTCTTGTTTGCAACATTTTTTGCATGATGAATGGATGCTTGCTTGCCAATCGTTATAGAAGCATTTTTTGAGTCACACAAATGCATGATTAAACCATACCATAGTAAGATTCCCTTGTCCATCAGAGATAATTGCTACTAAGCCAATTTAATCGGTCATTTCATCTGCTTAAAAAGAACTGACTATCTTTTATTGAACACAACCACAGTAAAATAGATAACTAACATTTTAGACAGATAAAGATGGGAAAAGACTTCCACTTACGAATTAATGCCAATGTTGCTTGGACATCACAAAAAAAGTGTTACATGAACATTGAAAACCAACAGTCAATTGCTGTGTAGTCTTGACTTTTTGTATTTGGGATGTTGTCTGATAATTTGGCATGAATTCAGGTTCCTCAATTGCCGTATTTTACAAGAAAAATATTTCATAACATGCTCATTCACTTGGCATAAAACTGCTGATTTCTCAAAATATCTCTAAAAATGTTTCCAATTTTTGTACAAAAAATACTTCTTCTAAATTTAAATACTACATTGAAGGTTGCCATAAATGACCTATTTTTTAGTTTCTAAGTCAAACAACTCTACACAAAAATTAACCACTGGCTTGAAAAGCATTTTTTCAATATGCGGTACATCATCTTTGATTTTGCTGAAAAATAAAAAAGGTAAAAAATAGGAGAGTCTTGCTTAACGTAAAAAACACGTTTTTTTAAACTGAGAATTGTGGCAATAATTTATGCCTGGTTTATAGTGCTTTTAGGTGACAACTGCACTGGAAAATGTCCAGAGACTATATTGGATCTGCAACCAACACAATCTGTAGCAAATTTACTATTTGCAAATTTACAATTTATAAGATTACCAAGACTGTTTGAATGGTTTCTATTCTAGATCCTTAAAAACTTAAAACAAACACGATTATCGTAAGAGCTATTTTTATAACAAACTGATGTCATACTTAACATGCTCCATACTCTGTGTGTTCAAAGCATCTCCCAAAACATTTCCATCAGCATCAACCACAGCTGCTCCAGTATCATCAAAAGTTGATTCAATTCCAAGAACAAGCTTCAATTTACTATGTGTCTAACAATAAAAAGAAGGGCTGAATGTATGCTTCTTTTAATAATTTTACATAGATCATACTTCTAAAATTAATTTGTCAAGCTGTTTTCAGACTACAGCAGTGTGGAATTTTTCTGTGGTTCAATTGGTAGACATTACCTGCTGTTTCAATATCAACATTACACTTCAAACTTTAATCCTGCTTCTACTGAGTCAATGCCACCAAAATCAGCACACACTGATGTGTAAAAGGGAAAATTGATTTTGTTATTATTATAGCATCTTCAGTTCCAAACAAATTAAAGTGGAAATAAGTAAGCAAGCTACCTGTGACTATTATGAAACAAAGGTAGGAAGTAGGCCGTACGAATTTTGGGAAAATTTCTCAGATCTCTACATAAGTTGATCAAAGTTCTAGTTGGCCTCATCATTCACAACAGTGACAAAAAAGTTGAATCGATAGGTATCTGACACCTCCTCTATGAGCGTTTCCATGGAAACAACCCAAAAAATAGAAAAATGCAAAATCTCAACAACCAACATAGCTAGAACAAACAAATTTTTTTAAATGAACCAGAATCAACACGTTCCTATATGCATTTAATACATTTTACTTGCTTATTCTAAAATGTATTTTTTGAGATATTTCAGATTTCTTGCTTTTTTGATGATTTTAGACCTAATGTTTTGGTTTTTGATGCTTACTGGTATTTGCATGGAACTTTAGTAGAAATTTAGACAAAAAAATCTTGTTGAACATTGTTATCCACAGTATAAGGATTGGCCAGTGGCTTATTGAGTGCATTCTGAAGCACACTGTCATAAAGTTTGTTTGTTATAAGTCAACAAAAGATATCCAATGGAAAATGCTTACATTAAACAATGTTACGCATAGGAATACTATCACTGAAGCTGACTACTTCGCTCACATAACAACAAACAAAAAACTAGTGCCAAAATCTTACAAAATGAGATATCATTGCCAGGTTTTAGTTGACCTGAATAAATGTAAATAAAAGCATTATGGTACTACTTACAGATTCATCGGCACAGTGGGATGGTACATGAAAAACACAAGGGCTTAGGAAAAACAAAAAAAAACATCAGTACATTTTCACAAGTTTGTCAGGTGCATAGTTAATAAAAGTTATTGTTAGGTTTCTCTCATATCTTTAGCTCTAGTCTAAAAAAGTCCAAGTGCTTCCTAACACTTTGAAAATTTTGCTTAGCCACTCTTTCACAAGATTTAACAGTTTCCTGTTATGTTTGCCGCAGCATACTGACAAAGTTCCTTAAACAATCCCGGTGATTTCTACTTCTAGCTTTTCCCATGATAAATGCTGTTAGCTGACCAACAGCACATTCTGAAGCATCACTGGCAACATTTAGATTCTTTACAAAGTTATGGGCAGTGACATAACCACTATTTTATCTTCTTACTGATAAGAGTAATTTTGTAGAAAACATCAAGTAATAACTATGGCTACCATAGTGTAAAATATCAGTCAAAGTGAAAAATAACACTATAGCAGCTATAGTTCTTACTCAATGTGCTTTCTATGTAACTATTGCCTTTGGTGTTTTATAGATGTAAAAGCTCATTGAGAAAATTCCAAGTGGTGTCATTAAAAAAAACCCTGACCTCACACAGTTGTGATGTCACACCAGAGATAGTTCAACTAACCCAAAAGTTCCCAAATTTTATAAATCGCAGCTAGACAAGCAGCCCTTTAGCTTTATCAGTTGGCAAATTATGAATGGACAAATCCAAGCCATTATAGTGGCTCTGCAGTCTGCAAACAGCTATCATGTGCACACAATTGTGGAAATGAACCACATTGTGGAAACTGGTTTCTTTTATATGGCATTACTTAGTAAAAAGCATGATGTAATAGACCTGCCACAGTGAAATTGCATAGAATTTAATCTCAAAAGCACTGCAAAAAAGTAAAGCAATTATGGCCATCAGTGTTAAGAGTGCTTCACTCTAAACTAGGGAGTGCAAAATGTTTTGAAAGAGGACAAAAATTGATCATGTGAAGGTCCCATGGGTCAGCGTTTCCTTCCAACATTCTTTATTACAAGGTGCAGATTAGCTTCGTTGAGGCATATCAAATAGGATTTGAAGCATAATTAATCCTTTGCAATGGCTTTCATGCTCATATTTATGCTAAGCATATCAAGACATAGCAGCAAACACATTAAGTAAGAAAAAATATCATCACTCCTAGACAGAAGTAAAATTCAGGCTTTTGCAGGCCATGCAATAAACTGTGAAAACAAAGGTGCAAGCCATGTGAAATGTGTCTGTAGGCAGCATTTAGCCTATGGGCCACTCTTTGAACATATTTTCTCTGAAGCAAACATGGATAGGTAGAAACAAGAACATGGATCAGCCTTGTCCAGATGCCACAACACACATCGACTATATCAGAAACAGTAAAAAATTATGACCCAAGCAATAGAAGATTAAGTTGTCTGAAACATTTTAAAGAATTCCATAATTCTGCATATTAACAAAACTAATTAGCAAAGAAACATTTTTCTAAAAAGCAAAAGTTAATTATCTAAACTTTAGTACAGAGAATAATGTGCTAGACCTTTGACAACCTCAGGGTTACAGTGATATAAGACAATAAAAACCAAACAATAATTGCCAATAATCAAAAAGTGTAGGAGGATACTAATCAAAAACATTCAGATTACAAATTTTTTATTGATGAAATGTTCACAGAAAGCAAAACCTATACTTGCACAAAATCCAGAAAATTTATAAAACTCACCTGTATAAAACGAGTGTGCTTGATTAAAAAACATCTTTTAGCATTTGGATGCAAAACCATTACATTTAATTTTAACCACAATGCCATTGATCTATCTATACAATATAGTCTGAAACACAATGCCATGCGTAATTGTAAAAGCAAAACAATCAAATCTTCACCATAAAACCACCATTACAATATGGCTTATTGTTAGGATTTGATGTTATCATAATATATTGCCATCACAGAAAAGGTAACAAATAGCTCAAACACAAGTTTGTCAATGAATATCAGTGCTGAACTATTGTAAACTATACAGATGACAGTAAATCAGAAAAATAAGTCATCCCTAAAAATCACCCCTAAAAATTAATAATTTTTTCATTTGTTCTCTAATGTGCAATCACCATTTAAACAAAATATAAATAATTATGACTGAATGAAGCAGATGACAACCAGAGAGTATTATAACAAACAGGGATAGGAAGAGTAGTGAGGTGAATACAGACATTATAAAAAAGTTCCAAGACAAAAGAACCAAAAAATAAAAATTAATGAGCACAACACAGGACAAATAATATACAAATACAGAAAGTAATCAGAGGCAACAGTACGCAAACGCCAAATTGTTTGTTGATGAAAATGCAGACATAACACAGGTGATGGTGGGCAAGCAATGAGTGGAGAATTAAGGAGTGTACAGATGAACAGGTCAGGCATGCATATATGTAAAAAAGCAAGAGAAATTACAGGTTATATAGCAGTAATAAATGTGGCAACCATGATATTACAGAACAAAGGCATGTACAGCAGAGGCAAAAAATAGTGTTTATTCACACAAGTTGTAAAGAAGCAATACAATTACCCATGAACCATAATGAGTACCACAGTTGCATGTGATGTATGTCCCACCAGGCACATAGCATCCCAGAATGATGTTGAAAAGGTATGGGTGGAAACAGATTACAAAAAGTTCAACAATAAAAAGTAATCCAATAAGTGTTGAGTACAGGAAAAACAAAATAGGGTTAGTTGTTGAGTGGACTATATGGTTCTGGAATAGAAACAATAACATTTCATTCATACTGCCATGACATACATCCACCTATTCAAACATCTAACAGTGGTATCATGACATCACATATGGACATAATTTTTTCAAAATTTTGCTTTACAGAATTGCAGGCCTATTAGGCTGAAGTCAATGTCTGTGAGACCCTGGCGATCGTTACTCCATTTGCTAAAAAAACTATTGTAGCAAGGGTGCTTCTTAAAAGTGCAAAACTGAGTTTTATTCTGATGTAGGTCATGATGGATGCATAGGGCTCCCTGCACTTTTCAGCCAGTCTTTTGTTAATCTTGGCAGATTCTAGTGGGATCCCACTACATCATGTTGTGAAAAAGGAGATTGAATGAAGACGTAGACGTCAATGTCAATCACTCTTTAGTTGTACTGATTCTTCTTTTCTTTTTCATGTATTAGTAGATCTGTGAAAGGGGCTGTCTGGTATACGACTGTAAGGTAGCATGTGTGATCCATATGTCAAAGAATCTTTTCTCACAGCTCTTCATAGTCCTTTTTGTGCAAAAATATCTAACCTTGCATTGTCAGTTGTATTGACTTTTCTTTCAAATTCGTTTTTAGTGATTGGTGAAAGTGTGGATTCTGTCTAACATTTGAACATCTCTATTCTACAGAACTCTCTCATTATCTGTGCCTCAGAGTCTCTCACCAAGTTGTCCCTCATTGAAGTGTTACAATCCAGTTTGCATTTAAGGCTATGATCCACAGATTTTGTCAATACACAAGCACAGTACATGGGTGTGCCTTTTATCTTCCATTCATATATCATGCAAATGCCATGGCATCCTTGAATAATTGAATTATTGATTGTTTTGTGCATACTCAATAGCTTTAATTGGTATTGCTGTGAGCCAAGAAGATGCCCATTTTTCCAAACTGTTTTGTTTATTATACGTATTGTTTTGTCTCAGAGATCAGTTCCTGATATGGTTCATCATGGGGATTGTGATATGTTACATCCTTCTGTTGTCATATTATACTTTTTATCATTTTGGTATCTTTCTGAGGTCTTATATTCAAGGTAGAGTTTTTGGTTGTAGATTTGGTCTGATAGATTTACTGTGATCCAAAATTGTGAGGGTAATCACGATTCCATTGTACATGCACAAGACACAATTTTAAAACAAAGTTTTCTGTCTTACTCAATCTTTACAATCAAACACAACTGTTGCTTAAGTTCAGGGTTTAATCAGCTTTGCATCTCCCAGGACAAGTGACATATATTTTGACAAAAATCAAACTAAAAAATTATTGCAACAACAATTTCAAATTGAATTTGTGTAATAATATTATTTTTACCTCTGCTAAGGTCACAAGCCTCACAGTAAAACATCTGTTTTACGGCTCTGGTGACGTCTCTGTATGTCCTCCCACAAGATGGATGATAATGAAAAATAACCGCCTGTTTTACAAGTTACTGTATACCAAAACGTGAAACGTTACTCACACCTGCTTGTTACTTCGGGAATTCACCTATTCCAAAACCGCTTCTCAAAAGCTGATGAATCGATCACCTTCTGCGTTCTACTGCTCGTATTGGTCAATGGTCAATGGTNTATTGTTTCATATGACTCAACCAACAAGCAGAAGCATCATAAAAGCCATCGCATGCAGTAAGCCAATAGTTAGCGAACATTGGAGCAAATGAAAACA
>JGI24021J15306_10003699_pt1 | contig 17389 bp, 9 predicted proteins | sample Ectturendosymbi1_FD_15306 | JGI IMG/M metagenome (IMG submission 15306) | reverse complement strand
AGAGTAACCCACAAGATATTAGAAATCATTTACATTAATAAGTGACTCCGATTTGTAAGTAAGATTTCCGATTCAAACGGATAAAAACGAGCAACAATGGAAAGTATTCCGGATTACGGTTTAAACATTAACGAAACTGCCGGCGATTCCGGAAAATTGTTATTCAAAGAAAAATGACGTACACTGACGTACGATGACGACGTAATCACGCGATTAACGCGTGACCGCTAGGGTCACGAGATAGAATCAACCAATGAAAATGCGGGACAAAATTTATATATACCTGTGTCCTTGCTAGGTTCAGTCAGTCGTGGGGCATCCCAGACTTAGCAGCTAAACTCGACCGTGAGAATACTAAGCGAGTTTAAGTCTGATTGGGTATATCAAATGATCCTATTACCCAGTAGAGATTCATGGTTTAGTGGCTATGATGTTGTTCACAATTTGGGTTTGTTCTCTCTATGAAAAGAATAGAATTCGCATTAACCCCTGTCACCTGTAATATTTATGTATGTGTATGTTGATGCACATTATAAACCCCTGTTGTGATGAATATCGCAGTGCTTAAAGTTACCAGAATAAAACCATGAGTGAATGCAATCCCATTGTGATAAACTGAGCGGGTCAAACGAAAACGGGCGGGTCTAAATTTCTCAATTGTCAACTTGGACGTGCCTTGGGCACTCCGGCCAAATTCAATAGTGCTCTTGCGGAGTTGTCCTAAATGTGTTGTGGTCTTCTTTAGAAAAGGACTGCAACATAAGTTAGTCCAAAAGTTACTGAAACGACTGACATAAAGAACACACTGCGGGTGCCATTGACTGCCTCAATCACTACAGGTCAGAACTTCTTATACAAGCCCAGATCTCTGACTGAATCAGTGCCATGACGACTTACAAGTTGTAATAAAATTGCATGTGGCAAACATTCATTATTGTGTTGAGTTACGGTCCGCAAAATAATGCCAACCTGAAAGCGGTCCTCATTGCGGAAAAAGTTACCGGCCCCTGGTCTAGGGAATTCCTGAAATACTTTGAATTTTTTTGGCATAACTTTTAAGCCAGGAAGACTGGATCAAGGGCTCTGAAGACTCGTACTATAGCCTACAATTCAATAACAAAACTCTAAAGACTCGTATTATGGCCTAGAATGCAATAATAAAACTTTAAAGACTCGTATTATAGCCTAGAATTCAGTAATAAAAAGAGAAAGTCGATCAAGGCCCTAAATACTCGCATTATAGCCTAGAATTCAATAATAAAACTTTGAGGCACGAAATCGGCTCATTGGTTTGGCGATGACACCACAAAAAAAACTGTAAAACATATCACAATCATGACATAAATTTTTTTTTCATTCTGAAGTGCACGACTACACGAGTCTATAGAGGGTTTGAATAGCTGTCTTGCTCAATCTGCTCCTGAGTTATGGCTGGCCTAAATTACCGTGAGAGGGCAAATCATATTTTGTGTACATTTTTGATTTTTGTGAAAAATTGTGTTCTGGAGTCATAATTGGTCTCCAAATATGCTATAAAGCCAATCAAGGGCTCTAAAGACTCGGCTAATAACCTAGTTTCCAACAAACTTGAGACAAAAATGGCTCGTTGAGTTGGCGCTCAGAGCCAGGTAAAGTTGGCCAAAAAGGCGAAACCATGCCTCCATTGTGATGCAGACAACCCTAAACCCAAATCGAAATAAAATTGTTTTTTAAATTGAAACAAGAAGACTTGCCGAATCCAGAGATGGTTTGAACTCGTTTCTTACTTTATCGCCTGGCGAGTTATGGCTGAAATAGTCCAAGACGATATATCGTCTTTAGCGGTACTTAAAGGGTGTTTCGTCAGTAGCCACGGAACACTGTAACGAACGCTATCTCGCTCTTTTGTGGCTCTCTCTGATATCGAAAGCATTATCGTTGACTCATGCATAAACTATCAAATCAACACGTCATGTACGAGCATCGCAAGCTGACGTTCATCCTTATCGACCTGCCTGGATATCGTGTATATGATTGTGCTGTGTACTTGACAAGCTCTGTGCAGTATGTATCTATTTTGCCATAAAATCTGCAGCATGTCATATGTCAAGTGTAACAGTGACTTTGTTCGTGCGCTTTTTCAAACTCTGTGAAATTGGTGAAACCACATGTAATTATAATTTGGTCAAAATGTTTTATAAATTACAATTGTATATAATTACAACTACACAAGAACCAAAAATCTCAATTGCAATTTCATGAAAATCTTCAATTAACTTCACTCCACAGGTGAAACAAGCAAGGAATCAATCACAAATTTTTAATAGGATATCGATTTTACGCAACACTACGCATCTAAAGTAAAAGTTATTTTGTAAAAGTTTCGTTAAGCACTGTTGCGATCACCAGTGCTGTTCAAAATAAGCTGGAATAAGGTTCTTGGAAGTTTTTGTGTCCAGTAGATAGGATAGCGCGGAAAAAAGGAACGCAAAATGTAAACAACTCTGGTCTAAACGGCGTGCAATGGCGCGAAGCGTTGGTAATCACGTAATTTAACAGACCTTCGCCGGGGTGGTAACGTGTGACGGCACAGATGATGCATGAGACTTTCCTATAGAGGCACTGGGGGAGTTTTGCGTTAAGTCAAAAATTACCTCTGAGATCACAGCTTGCAGCATTGTAAAGCTTACTAACACTGCTAAGCTGTGTTGCATTTTTCGTCACATTCTCCTCGTGCCAACCTGCTGCCAAACACCATAAGTACCGGAAAGAACTGTGCTTACGTTTGTATTCTTTTATATTTTAAGAGATGCTCCCACGATATTGCTGTGCCACATTTAGACCATTGTTTCGTCACTTCTTGCTTAGATTGCATGTTGCTCGCGAGGTTGTCATGCTTTTGTTTGTTTCTACTGATGGGTCGTTGCAGTCGCTGTGATGGCACTCTTCTTAGTCCTAAATGAAGAAAGACACTGGTTGATTTGCACTGATCGATTTGTCTAAAAGCTGGAAACCAGGTCTAACAATCGTAAACTTTTACTCCTATTTTCGCGGCTAAGAGACATTTCTTAGCTTATGCAAACATTGCAAAAGAATCTGTTTAAGAAAGATTCCACATGCTGACTAACTCTCAATATTGACTTAATTTCCTAAACTTGTAAGGAACAACTACTATGAAAATTTAAAACAGTGATGGTTATAAAAATTATTCGCAGATTAGTTTCACAGCCAAGCGGCGAAAATCCTTTATAACGTCATATTTAAGAAAATTGGTTGGTGTCGTTCGTATTTTAAACATAAAAATATTTTTGTGCTGGTTCCAGAAGATCTGTACTCTTTATCGAACATGAGAACTTATATTTCATTTGTAGGCATTTTTACCATAGCAATTGAAATTAAAACTATGTGATAATGCCGAGTTAGACATGGAAAACCAATGCGTGACAATAAACCGTTTTTAACCGACCGAACACGGAAAATGAATCGATCTATAGTTAATGGACCCAGAAACGAGCTCCAACCTAATCTGCCATGAAATATCACGGTTCAAAACTAGTAGCTCACATGGCACAATAAAACAAACTAAATAATGGAAAACTCAGATCAGTGGAGCACTGCATCATAATGCACAGTTGCACTTTGTCACGTCGTCACTTTACTTCTTTACTGAGTAACTATTTGAAAGCAACGAGGAAGGAAATATTGTATCTCATTCCTTTTATGGTATTCATGATAATTCAGACGATGGGCATGTTCCGTCGCTGAGGTTTTGGATGCTTCATGGTTTGTCGAAGCTTTAAGTTCATCTGATATAATGCTTGGGGTTAGTTAAACTCTTTTTTATAAGTCATTGTAAACGTTGGTGAATTTAGCTGGTAGGCTTCTAAGTGAAAACATCTGATTAAAACCAACGTACGTGAGGTGCTTTTCCGATCACGTGTGCTTAAAAGCGAAGTTGTAGTAATAGTTCAGTGCAAGTCTGCGAAAGAAATTTAGGAAAAGGTTTTCGCCATATTGGTTCATACTTTCATATTATCTATTCTGAACAGACTTGGACATTCCGACAAATTCTACAAGTACAAAGAATGTCGATTTATCAGTNAAGTCTTTGCTTTTCATTGTTGTCAGAAGCTCAAAAAGTTTTAGCTGGGCATTTACAAGTCAGGTAATTTGGAAGACAGAAATTCCAAACATTTACACATTTTGTTAAACTAAATTTCCTTGAGGTTAAGCTTAAAATGAGCCTCAGGCTGAATTTTCAGCTTTCATAAAAATGGACACATACAAAGCAAACAGGATGTTTATGGTACTAGTGATTAAGCTGACTGCGAACAGTGGGACTACAGTGACACCAATATTAACGAACAAAAACGTTGCAGTTCCAGCATGCAATCAAAAATAAGTGAAAAATAGTTTGGTTTCAGCACAAAAATCTTATGAGAACCTTTGATAAGGTTTGCAAACATTCAAAGCACAATTTGATTTTTCAAAAAACGCATTTGTCATAAAGGAGCAATTTACTCCGCAACGAGTATGTGATGCCAGATGTTATTATGTTGAAAATTGTGCATCATGCCATTTTTGCAGGCATTCTCAGCTCAGAGGAATGCCTGAAAGTTAAAGATAATTTCGAAACACACCCACTAACATTAAACTACTACATGATTAAAAATAGATGAGCTGTGATTAGTGTGCTCATGTAAATGATACCACAAACTGTTTCCATTGTCACAAAAGCTGCTGACTAAACGCAGAACGTGCAGTTGATCATCACTGCAACTGCACTTGCTCACTAAATCAGGACAGGCAATGATTGTTCGAAGAATTTATTCAAAATTACAAAAGCGAAGGAGGGAGCCAAGGTATTTGATTTTAGGCGACCAACAGTATTTTATTTGGAACGCCGTTTTTGAAAGCAGAAAATGACGATATATGCTAAACAGTTGGGGGTCATGGCCGCCTGGGCCCCCTTTGGCTACGCATATTTTTGTAATGGAAAACAATATTCAATGAAAGCAATCGTAAATATTTTATGTATCCTCACACAAAGGCTATAAAATCAAACAGCGCATTACATTACAATCAATTTGTTTCACGTCATAGCCAATCCTGCAGCAAGAGGTGAGCAAAAATTAGGCAATCAGGCTGACAAGGGATGGTCAGTATTCATTCATATTGGAAAGTATTGCTCGTTTTTATATTGAAAAATATACTTGACTGCTTTGTTGGCATTTGGGCATGATCGCTGTGGAAAATCATGTTTTTCTCGACAGACATAAAACATACGAATTCAGTATAAACGTAATAATCGTCACTCCTCACCACATTGATGATACAGTTCGGAACAGATGAGCCACTCGGAATGAATAAAAAAGGATTTGCCAAACTTTGACAAAGACAGTGTTGATTCCAAGAACTGTGCCAGTGTACTGACGCTGAACCTCATTTCAGTTTAATAAACTGAGCTACAGATATACAGAAACGCAAGAGCGTCTGTAATTGTACTGCCATTGATGACAAAGATCTAATTCTCTCGCCTCCCTGTCATCTACAAAACTTTAGCCTAGCACCTAATTAGACTTAGTTTTGAGACGATGGTGCTGAAGAGTGACAGGATATATACATTACCTCGTTAACCACTTCTGACACCATCAAACCATTGAAACGATGTGGTAGAGTGAGCTGTGGTAGAGTGAGCTGACATTTTTTCCGGAGAACTTTGAACAAATTGCTACCCATGGACGCGTCCAAATTATAGTTTGCGCATTTGTCTACTACAGTATAACTACATGATTTGGCTTATTTAATTTTTATTAGAGGTGCCTTTTCTTGCAAACGCATTCGTCGCTGATGAGTGAAACAAAAAGAGGAACCTTCGGCATGAAAAATGTTTTGCAAAACCTTTGAAACCTTGATCAAAATAATTTACATGACGCTGTGCGCAGCTGAGCACTCCATCTGATTAACATTTCACTTTTTTCCTTTCAGATGTTTACCTCAAAAGTTAATTTAAAATGTCTTCATTTCTCTACACTGTCGGATTCCTGTATGACGATGAGTTTGTATGCTGACCATTTTCACACTATTCAACGTTATGTTGAAAATCTTTCTTCTTTTATTACCTGATATAGGCAAAAAAGCTACGGACTTAATTTGTTCAGTTTTNANATATTTTTGATTGTATTTCTTCGTCCTCCCGAATAGGTTTGTACTTATACAAATCATAAGACGAAAANACCAAAATGTCATCAAATTTGTGACATTTTCGTTTCCAATCACCCACGAGGTTGCAGCAATTGACAAGAAAAAATATTGTGACGTGTGCAATGGAAATTGCTCGAGCCTTCGAATTATTCGAATTAAAACACAAAGTTATATTTGCTGTCATAAATCGATTGTCTTGTTCAGTTCGTGGCTTTAATTCCTCCCACCGTGATGCAGGCGTATCTCTGTTCATGCTGTAACTTCATACGATAAACATTATCTTATGGTAGTTTGAGAGTAGTAGTTGGTACAACGAGTCACCCGAGGCCGCGGCCAATAGCTCCATTGTCCACAGACGTTCTGTATTCGCAGCTGGTTTATATGTTTCATTAAACGAAGTGTCAGTTAGTGACATTGCATTGAGTACGCTTCTTCCTATCATATGAAATACAACTTGATATAATGATGACTACAAAAGACGTCTGATGATCCTGATGCTAAGGATTGATTTATTTATAGGTCAAGAAGCTTTGTTTCACTTCGGTTAAGCAGTTGATTCCATAGGAATTTGATTTGAGTGTTTGAAAATGAGCAATGAACAAAATGCCTCGCAAACAACGCCATCAGCAAATGTGGCTGAAAATTATGACAACAAATACCAACAACCGGAATGGATTTTTTGCGAAGGATTTCTACTGTTTGAAACATTTATCATGGCTTGGACCAGTTTGAGCTTATTTACATATGGCAAGAAAACAGGAAAGTTCCGAAAAGAGAACCGATCTTGTGAAACAAAAGTCAACTCAGGAGCGGTCTACACATCAGCAGTTTTTGCAACGTGCTGCAGTCTGTTGAGAGTGTTGTCAAATCAAGTTGTTTTTCTTTTGGACTACACAAATGGATCTTCGTTACTTTGTGAGACTGCTGTAGACGTTTCCATCACTTGCTACGCATTAACCATAACAAGCACGTACATGTTCTTGTGGTTTCGACAACGTTCCCTGTATCAACATCCAGCAAAGCAAGGGTTCAGGAAAAGTCGTTTGCACTGGTTCAGCTGGGTCACTCTGGGTTTTATTGTCTGTGGAAGCTTCCTTGCATTATTAGCAATGATCATTCCGCAAAGTACCGTGATATCAAGAGACGGGTGCACAAGAAAAGCCACCAACATAAGCAGCTTCTTTTGGTCATTTTATGTAGTAGCTACGCTCGTAGTAGTTGCACAAGGATCCATGTTGTTTCTGCTTCTTTATCCACTTTTTTCCCATGTTAAAACAAAACATGCAAAGAGGGTGACGAAAATTATGAAAAGATCGGCTGTGCTTGCTGTACTTTGCATTTTGAGCGACGCAGTAGCAATGATCATTGTAGTTTTTGTAATCCCTCCCAAAGCCAAAATGTTTATTGCATTGACTGTTTACGACGCAAACATGGTGGTTAACATTGCCAGTGTTTTGTTTTCTTTCCAATCTTGGCAATCCATTATTTTGTCACCGTTTGCAGTTTCCTCCTGCATGCAACCGGTGACCTACTCTGCTGAACAATCATCAGGCGCGACTTCAACAATACGTTTAAACATCACATGACTTGGGAACACATCGGCACACTCCGAAGTGTTTGTTTACACCACGTTTTAATGTTTCTCAACGTTGTTTGTCAAAGCAAGAAAAATGTAGTTGAAGGTATTTTTCTTCGGTAAGCAGCTTCTCCACGCGTTTTCTCTCTTGGGAAAGGAGGTTGGCCGGGCATAAATAGTTTTGTACTTTTTATGCATTTCTACGAATACCATCGTGTTTTAGTTTTTTCCTGCTCCAGGTGCTTAAATAACAGGACATCATATCATATGCACGTAAAACCACAAAAAGGCTGAACAAAAAAAGACATTATACTACATTCCTGCAATTTCTTAAAATAACACAGTTTTGATCATTCGGTTGCGACCAAATCGTCACGAAATGATATATGAACAATTTTTGTTGGGAGCGTATTTGTCTGATAACAGATAGGTCATTTGCTCCTAGGTTCAGTAGCTCAAATTGAGACCTTGTGATAAGTTTTTCAAGCTTCAAGCAGTTTTAAAGGCATCACAACGTGCAGCGTTTTTAGTTGTTTCTGTTTTTTCAACAACTTAGTTGATTGCATCCTCAGGTAAGAACGGTTGTCTCTGTAACAAAAATGGCGATGAGTACATGATGCCTTCTTAATTGATTGTCGCCCTGTTATATAAAATTTTACTTTCTATTTCAAATTGGTGTAAGAGAAAGCTTCCGGCTGCCTGGCCTTCACCCTCGTTGAAAAATGTCCAGCGTACAATGTGGATTAACCAAAACGGTTGTAGCAACTGACTTGAATAAAACAAGCAGTGAACTGTATATAATGTATTTGTAATCGATGTCGAATGTTCACGTATGTAGTCTCCACAAACGTAAAATAGGTGTGAGTGACCATGGTTTGTTGTGCTTTTGTCATGGCAACCACAAAGTGATAAGTGCTTACAAGGTCCTAAAGAACATTCGGCTTGTTTTTTTGTCATGTTCAAAGCAAGGAGCTTGTAGTTGGTTAGTTTTTGTTTCGTACGGAGGGTCTTTTGTAGTTAATTGTTTTCTAATTAAAGTTCTTTTTCTTTTTTCGATACAGTACGCACAACGCAATTTTATTTACGTCCAGTTTACTAGCAGTTATCATCCAGACGTAAAGTCCGGGTACAGCCAGAGAGGAAGCAGCTCCGACAATTTATGTGCAAATCAGCCAAATGTTTTCGTGGTGGTAACTCAAGTAATTAAAAACTTGTTCTTGAGCGAAGTGGTCACAGCAAACACCTCTCCAAGTATATTTTGTGTGTGTTGTTTTACATTTTACATATTCAGCTTTATATCAAGCCTTGATAGATGACCTTACGATATATTTTCCAAATTTCTGTTTACCGACATGGTTTTTGCTTTTAGCAGCTAATGAAACAAGCAACCTTGCACAACTTCATTGAATTTTGCATAGTTTTTACCGATTGTTCCTTGCATCGTACATGAAATTAATAGCAAGCTGAATAAATTTTTCAAGACTATTCAAACAGACACACGAAGTTATTCGTACAGTGTGCTGTCAGCCGGAACGAAAAATGCATAAATCGTTATTGCACCTTTTTTGTTAAAAACTCTGAAACATGGAAAATCATTTGTGTTGTGGTGAAAAATTGCTGTATCTACATGGAGTTTTTAAACGTTTGATCTCTTTCAATGAAACTATTCCTAAGTGCAAGCGCTTTTTGTCAGTCTTCCTCTGCTGTTAAATACGTCATTGTTTTTCATATTTTTTGAGAACTGTTATACCAACCCATGTCATAAGCAGTTTAATTCCAAGATTTAAAAATATGATAAAATATATTAAGCGTTACATGTCTGATTACTTTCAGATACATTTGGCAGATGGAAACTTTTGGCATTATTGTCAGCATTGACAAATTCCTTTAAAATGAGTAATTCAAAATTGGAATTTTGTGCAAGTTGATTGCCTAAAATGCATTCAATTTCAAATCAACATTTTGCTATACATTATGTAAATATGTCATCGGGACATTAAAGTCAACAAAAACTGCCGAAAACTGGAAGAATCTACGCCAAGTTGAGTAAAGGAAGAATGTTATAACGCAAATGAGATCACATTACTTGTTAAAACTTTGCGTTTGGTGAAGATTGATGTTTTAATGAACAAATTCTTTGAAACTGAGTGCATTTTGCTTTTTCAGACAATTACTTTGCACAAGCTTGTAGATATTGCACCTCCATTTTCAGGATACCGGCGTGCTATAACGTGTTTGAAGGAATTTAGGTTTTGTAGACCACTGGCTATACTGATTAGTATAGCCTGCTGCATGTTGAAAGTTTTTTCAGATATCACGTAATTCACGATAGGCGTTCTCAATGTAAAAGGTTTTCTGCAGTAGAACTATTCTTTTAATCTGGTGAAATTTCACTTGACTAACTACCTAAGGTAAAAATTCACAGAATGCCTGCAATTTAGGGATATACCAGGACTACTGAAGAGCAACAATACAGGGGTCAGAATGAAGTAAGTCTGACGATTCCTCGGTATATTTGTAATTTTCGCAAAACGTTGTGATTTTTTATGACGAAAGGTGTTTCCGTTTTAACGATAACATAAGCAAAAAGTAGCACGACGCATATTAAGGCAACAACGTGCCGCGTCTTAACCTAAAGGTGAGACCGAGAACAACTCACCAGTGCTGGAGTTATCCGCGCTGCTGCTCAAATGCCTTCCACCCACCTATTCATAGATAGTTTAATCAGAGACCCTGCACTGGGGAACGTAACCGTCTGTCTTCCGCTACAAAAGCAAAGCGTTTCAGCAGCACACGGCAAAATAAATATGTGTCAGTAGCACACGGCAAAATAAACATGTGATCGGATTTACAACAATGGCCACATGTTAAGTTTTTTCGCAAATAAAACACTGAGAACTTGCAACAAGCCTAGGCAACATAAATGTGAAATCAGCAAAACAGTTGGCAAATTACTGTAATGATTTGAATGCATAGACGTAATCATTTGGAACAACTTTGCAACAATATGCAGTGTGTATCGTGGACTCAAGGTAGAGATATATGTCCTAGATGCGAAGGGCACTACGTTATGAGAGCTTTGTACTTCTCACGCAACTCAGCAATGTGCGATCTGCTACATAGATAATGCAAAAGCACATTGAAATGAAGTCAATATAGCAAACAAAATTAGATTAAACTTGCCGCTCTAACCACGAAGGAGAAATACAATTGCAAACAAATGTTCTCATGATTTGATTGACTTGCAGCTGTTTGTAAAATGATATTGCTGCTTGAATTGTTGACAATGAAACAAAAGCAGGGAGTGAAGATTATTGTCATGCAAAGAACGAGAAGTATTTTTTCAAGCAGCAGACGCTGTGACATTGAAAGGTTAAACATTGTCTGTAAGCACATCCATGGCTTCGGCCGTCTTTAGTGCTTGGACACGTGTTTTCCCAATGAGCCGGACATTGCAGGGAGACATGAAAATTTTTCTCCACGATTCGAAAGAGAAAAACACGCTTGCGACGTTGATAACCATGTTTATATCATAAACAGTTATGGTGACCTCTCGCAAGACGTTGTCTGAAACTGCAAAAACAACAGAAAGCATCGCGAATACGTCGCTCAATACACAAATCACAGCGAATATTGCAGATCGCTTCATAATTTTCATCACTCGACGGTAAGCACTATTCGTTGTGACATGAGAAAGGAGAGGATAGAAGAGTAGGAACAGCATTGTTGCTTGAGAAGTTGTGGCAAAAGCAATGATGATAAAGTAAGGCCAGGAAACAAAATTATTTGGTTTTCGCACGCATCCGTAACCTGAATCGACAGATGTTTCGGGAATGGTCATCGCTAACAACGATAAAGCTACGCCGGACACGATCAGAACTAGACTGAGCCAGCTTAAACCAAGCAACCAAGATTTCCTGAATGCCTCCATTTCCGGGTGCTGGTACAGTGAACGTTGTCGAAGCCAAAGAAAGGTGTAAGTGCCAAGTATGGTTAATGCGTATAAAGCACCGGAAATGTCCACAGATACTTCACATGATGACGATGTCTCTGTGTAGCCCAAGTTGAAAACAATTTGACTCGAGGCCAGGCGGAGAAAACTGCAGAACGCAGCAATTAGAGCAAAAATGTATGCAGCTCCAGCATCAACTTTAAGCGATTTGTGTCGATTCACTGTTCGGCATTTTTCTGTTTTTTTCAAGTAAACAATCAGACTTAAGTTAATCCAAATCACAAAGATTGCTGCCAACACGTTAATCACTTCTGCTGAAATCCATTCCACTTGTTCAAAACGATTTGTATAGCTTTCTCCAAACCTTGTTGCTTTAGCAGTTGCCAACGAAAAGTTTTCCATCTTCAATTAGATCGCAGAATTGTTAACACGAAATGTTTACGTCAACCCATTACTGTTCACTAAGTGGAAGAAAGTTGCTTGTGAAACCTGCTTTTCTACTGAAAGATCATGTGTACGTGTCTGGTCTATGTCAACGATATGTCTCATACGGCGGAGGTTGTTATTTAAATTTTTATAAAGTTTTGAAATATTGCCTCAAAAACCCTATGTGAAAATCTGACAAAACAGTTAAAATTATAGCTTTGCCTCAACCTAAAAACTTACGGAAACCACCTTAAAAAACTCTGGAAAAACGACACGACCATGACCATAATCGATTTTTAGCGACCACCGAGTTACTGCAATATTGTTGAGTGCTTTTTCCTTGTCAACGTTATGACTCATTACGGAGGTTGTTATTAGATTTCTAGAAAGTGCTGAGAAAATTCCAAAACAACGTTTTGTGCAAACCTGAAAAACTGCTAAAATTTTAGCTTCGCCTCAACCACAAATGGAAACTATCTAAAGACAAACCTCCAAAAAAAACGACATGACCATAATTGGTTCTCAGCGCCCAGCGAGTTGCTTCAAATTTGTTGAGAGTTTTGTGTTGTCTGTACGAGCAATTTTAAATGGAAACCTCCCTATTGCACTCGGCCAAAAGAGCTCTCAGACTCCATCTCTATCCCACTCTACTTGTGACTGATGGACAGTGGCAGGTAGCTTGATCATTGCACCAGTGAGACAAGCAGCATGATCAAAGATTTGTTTTTGGCAGGTAATTTTGTGTTAGTTGGTGTTTTAAGAAAGCGTTTAAATCAAGCATCTTTTTGATGATGCGTGCAATCGGAATCTCCATTAAACGTTTTCATCAGGCTCCATTAAAAATTTACATACCGTTTTTGAAGTTTATCAGCACTTTCTAAAATTATGGTTTCATGCCAGGCCACAGTATCTTTCAATGGGTGAGAACATAAATCCAAATCAATTCTTCAGTGACCTCGAAGGTTTTTGAAGATGGACAAACAATAACGTTTGCTACATCAGCATGTTTGTAAACTACATTCCAAGTATTTGAAAACAGTTACTTCTGCACAACATAAAGCTCACTGTATTTTATTGTTGTTATGCCAATCGCACGCCCAAATTGAATATTTCCCGCTGTAAATGTTAACAGCTTTGACATCAACAAACGCTCCATTGAAACACGTCATAACAATTTCGCAAAATCACTGCTACGAATAACGACCTGCCACTTATATTTAAGAGACTCGTGTAACTTTTACAGAAAAGTGACGCTAAGTAGCAAAAGCTACAGACTAAGGCTGCAGCTCATCAGCGCTACAGTCCCACCTGTGCATCACCTGCACAGTTCTCAGTGTTTATAAGTGAAACAGGACGTGAAAGGGAAGTGATGCACTTTGTATGTCATGCGTTTTAAGGGAAACTTGTTGCCGAGCTAGCCAGGCCCGTAGCCGCAAAGTGGACATTCGGGGGCAGTTCCCCCCCATTTTTGTGCCCTTCCAAATTTTGTTGTGCCCAGAAAAATTTGTTTTAAACATAAAAATAAAACAAAATCTTTCCCACTTAAAAATGTACTTCATTACCCCCATACTTTGCCTGCGGGCTTCGATCTAACACCTCAAAATGATAAGCTTGTGAGTTCCTGGCAAACACGGTCGTGATCTGTTAATAGCGAGAACACAAATAAAAGCTGAAGTTATTTGAAGCAGAAAACTATTCACAATGGGCGAGACATCCCTTTGGCTGAATGAGAGAGAGTCCATTACATGTCAGTTCTGTGAATATCATGCGCGACGTCACATGAGCCATGAAAGCGCGAGGCATCACGAACGGGAGGCGTGCTTAGAATAGCACCTAACTTAACGTATATGAGCGTATGGCCATCGTGTACAACTCCACTTAGTGTCTGCAACAGTTCCCACAAGACATCAGTACCTCCAGAACATTACATATGTTGGATACTCATCAGTTCTAGTCTTGAGGGTTGCGTCTATACAGTGAAGGTGATTTCTACAGAGCGGCATCCCAGTTGGGTCTACCAGTGCAACAGCTGTTGAAACGGAAGTCAACTACAGTGTCTTGTGAGCAATTGACGTTTAGGGACAAGAAACTGGTCTATGTAAAAAATTTTAAACAATGACATCGGCGTTTTCTACCTACGTTCAATGCACTGTTTTCAAATTTTCTTTCTCCTTTTGCCAATGTTTCACAAGTTTGGTGTTATGATCGTTCGTTTCTTAATTTCGTGACCCGACAATTTATCGAACAACAATTTATCAAACTACAGTTTATCGAGCTTGATGAAACCAAGTACAGGAGTTTTAAATGCTCGCATACTGTACAATTGAACGATTGTTACCATAGGAATACGCATGATGTACTAAAATTCACTTTTCAATCACACTCAGTCATTTTCAGTATGCGGCAGTGGCGTATCTAACAGGCAAGCCTCGTGCCATTGGGCACAGGCTGGCGGGGTACAGTGCTGAGAAGAGTAGGTTGGACTCTAGTTGCAATATGCCAGCGCCAACAGCCACAAGTACCGCTGTTGTAATCAGCGCTTCAACCATTAAGGCAGCGAGACCACAACACGAGAAGACACAAAACCTCTATATAGCATTTTCAGCTATTCCCAGTGCTTAGTATAGATCAATGGTGGGCAAGTTGCGGCTCGTCGACATGTTTTGTATGACTCTTCTACCTGCCTAGCAATATCGCAACTTGATAGCGAGCTTTCGCTATCAATCTGAGATTTCGTGTTCGCCTGATATTAAATATTTGTTACTTTCGTTAATGTGTTCACAAGAGTTCGTAGGGTTAGTCACCAGGGAATCTACGCGACTTGATGACAAAAAATGTGGACCTGAAGCTCAACTCAGGCTACTTAAGTTTCCATAACAAAATTAATATTTTTCAAAGAAACCTAATGTCTAAAATATGCTGTCATTTTCCCAATATCTAAATGAGAACAGACGCTTTTCGCGAAGAAGCAATCGCTGACCACTAAGTGTAAAAATACAAAAATGAGTAGCAAGACTACTGGGGGAGCTCGGAGACAAATTTGACTATTTTCATGAATAAAAACCATGCTTTGCATTTTTGTGAATCGACTCAACGTAACGTATATTCGGTGATGGCTTTCCAGTGCGCCAACCGTTTGTCACAAACTTGTTTGCTGTAGAAGTGAAACTGACAGAAAAGTAGGAAGATCAGGCTCTAAAAAAATTTCGACAATGACACTCTACAGCAAGGGCTATTTTTAAGGAAAATGTTAGGTACCCGGTATGGATCTGCAGGGACCTGATTTCTCTGATTCTAGGGACACGCTTTTCTCTGATTTTAGGGACCCGATGATAATTTTTTCTGATACTAGGGACCCGATTTGAAATTCTAGGGACCCAAATCGGGTCCCTAAAACGCCTTAAAAAAAACTGTTCTGCAGTTGAAATCTGGCGACAAGTTCCAGAGAGTAACTACCCAGAACTTAAAAGACCAGTGTAGAACTAATTTCTTTATTTAGCACGACATATTGCTGTGAATGTTTCTTCTGTGTAACGAACTTCGTAAAATCAAAACATCTTGCAACCCTAGCAAATGAACACTGGGGAAAAACAATTCATACAAGATGTTGTTTAGATTTTTGGAGGCTAGTAAATGCAAAAACTAGTGTTGATAAAAAAGCGTTTGTTTTATTTCAATTACTATAGGTCATATTATGTAAAATTTGCATTTGTTATCGTGCGGCTAGGTAGTGTTTTTGGTTTTCCGCAAATGACGTTTTTATTACACAAGTTTGCCCTCCCCTGGCATGTACCAGGGTTGCAGAGTCAGAGGTTAAATTTCCGACTCCGACCATTCCAAAATTTTCGACTCCGATTCCCAACTCCCACTCCGACTCCTCAACAAAACGTAAATGAAGTTTGGCTGTCAACAACTTTGCAGCATCCAGCAATTAATGGAAATCGTGGTACAGGGCAAGAATGATCTGTTTCAATAAAAGTCCAAACTAAATTGTACAATCTCAAGTGTTCTTTCTAACTTTGGGGTGTGATGTAAAGATGATTCAATTGAACTTCCGGAGTCATGGTCGGACGAAAAACATCCGACTCCTAGTGTTCTTGGGAATCCGTCCGACTTCACCCGGAAACGTCCGACTCCTCGCGACTCCGTCTCCGCAATCCTGCTATGTGCACTGCAGATGATCTTAATTGACGTTGCAAAAACTAAAATAATTTTAAATTTAATTGTGATCAAAGTCGGCAACACGTGCACCGCTGCAACCCATGACCATTTTGACAAACACAAAACAGGTTTAACAAAGTACACAAATCATTCGAATGGTCCTAACAAAGGAGCGTTTTAGTAGACATGCGACTCTTTTACGGAATTGCAAATTTCACATCGAGGACACGTTGAAAACTATATATGTCTTCACACATTCAGTGAGTTAATAATACTGTATATTTAGTAAAACAGCAAGGGGTACAAAATAATTGTGGAAAGAGTGTACGAGCAGTGGCGTAACTGACGGGGAAGCAGGGTGCGCGCCCCCACCTGGCAGGCTAAGTGTAAAAAATTGGCCCGCTGTTAGCTCGTATTTTGGTATTTGATATTGTTTTCATTTTCAGTAGGTTTTTGTTTTTAGCCGTTTTAAAAGATTTGTCGGAGTGTTTTCCGGCGATTCCGGGTGTTAGTACAGACGAATCCAGTTAATCACATAACCCATTTGCCAAATATTTCTGAATGTGTTTAACCGGAATATGCTATTATCCGTATCAGACAAATATCCGCAAATTTACCGTTCTGGTGACACAGGGGACCAAAATTGAATCCCGTCGCCTCAGGGCGGCCTTTGTGGTAGTATCCCCCCAAAAAAGCTTCAATCCCCAAATTGAAATGTGAAACATAAGAAATCAGTGTTGCTTTTATCAATCCGTATTCTGTTTTTTCCTGTAATTTATAGACAGAGCAGTAGACTACCCGTCACTGTTACCGTGAATAACATCGCCTAATCATTTTTGAGGCTTGAGCGTAACGCGTCACCATAGGCGTACGGGAAGGCATTTTACTGGGGGGGCGGAAACAAATTGCCCTGAAAATAACAATTTGCCCTGAAAGTAATTTTTTAGTTTAATCCGAATGGGCCTGAAACCTCTTGTAAATTTGTTCTACACAGTTGAATTCGTTTATAACGGCTTCGTCTGTAACGTCAATTCGCCTATAACGTTACATTTTGTTCGGTCCCGATGGCATCTTTCACATGCATTTCAATT
>JGI24021J15306_10003698_pt1 | contig 17389 bp, 15 predicted proteins | sample Ectturendosymbi1_FD_15306 | JGI IMG/M metagenome (IMG submission 15306) | reverse complement strand
ATGACAATCTGGAAAGAGAAAAATGAATAAGGTCATCGATAAAGGTTTTAGAAGCTGCCGCTTTGTTTCAACAATTGTGAAACACCCTGTACAATTTTGTAACAGATAAATCTCAGTAAAGTGGTTGAAATTGAAACAATGATTTTCCTTAATAGTTAGTGATATGGAGCTTCAAATTTTTGGCCCTGGGTACACGAAATTGCTTTGATCTTCTTTACGATGTCTCAGTGGACTTAGTAATTATCTTTTGCAGATTGCCTTGTGTTGTGATTAAACCTATCCCGAACAAGTTGTTCTTTTCAATATATGAAAGCGGAGTCTCATTTTCGCGTGGTATAAACATATACTTTCCAGGCCCATACTGTTGTATTTGACTAAATTTTAATATTTTGTGGTTTTATATATATCTGTTTGTATGTATAACCGGCTAAATGATACAGTTGGTCGAGTGCGCGCCACAAAAGCTGGTAGGCTGGGCTCGATGCCCTGTCGGGTCATGTTAAAGACTTGAAAAAGGGATCTGCATTGCCGCAGTTGCTACCCTATAAGAAGGTTGATTCTCAGAAAAAAAACACCAAAACCTGCAGAGATGTTTAAAAAGGTAGTTAAGTCAAGTTATATTATAATTTGGAGGTATTGCGAAATTTTAAAAACATCACTCACACGCAGATAAGTTCGAGCGTTTTTTTCAGTAGCGTTTGACGTGCTTTCAGGAGAATGTCGCGTTATTAAATTAACTACGGCATTATGCAATGCCTATTTTGCCGCACATGCCACTTAAGGATTGAATTAAAAATCGTGCATTACTCAAAGCCTCTTAAATGTTCAAAAACAAAAGCGGTATGTATCTTTTCTCCATGTGTAACAAAAAATGGTGGCGTGTTATTGTAGACGCTCTTGTTTTCTTTGCTGCTATTAGTACTTTTCTATTAGTTGCCAAAGCATCCGATACTATTATCGGTAAACTAGTCTAACTTTAACGCAATTTAACATTTCAAAGACGAGATAAAAACAGGCAAGAAAAACTTTCAAAAATAATCTTGATGTTTGCGGAGCCGCAAAAACAGTTTTTGCAATTTGATCACGGCAATAAAAATTTGGGTAATTCGTTGCGTATGGACTTTATTTTCCTTTGAGAACATATAATTGTGGATAAGCTCAAAAGCAAGTTGAACACCGCACATATGAAATTGCGTGCTATAGCCACAGAAAAAATAGTTCTTTTGGTGTAGGATTATGAAATGACGGAACACATTTGCGCGGCAGGAACCCACGACATGAAAGGCAGTTTTGTTGCAAAATTAATTGCTTTTTTTGGCTTTCATCCAAATTCCAAAAAAATATCAGTGGAAAACGGAATTGGTGAACGATGATCGACATGTCATTTTGTCGGTACAAATGAAATCGAGGCAGTTTTGCCCTGACACTACGTACGGCACAGGATTGTAAGTCGGGCTGGGCTTTTCAGGTCGGGACGGGTTCGGGCTTAAGTATGTCAAAACGTTTCGAACCGATTTCGAGCCTGCATACAAATATTTTTCGCAGTGAAAACACTTTTGTTGCCAGTTACTGTTGTAACAATAGAATTGATTAAATCTTCAATAAAAATGATTAATTGTGAAATATTTAGTCATATTTACTCTGCTACGCCACCCATGCCCCGCAGTTGCGCATATCTTGACTCACTCGGTAAATTTGGCTTTCGGTCCTAACTCGGGTTTCAAAACTAAATGTCCGGCCGGGTTCGGGCCATGGGCGTCGGAAGGGGGGACCTTGGCCCCCACCTGGATTTTGAAAATTTCAGCAAAAAAAGGTTGTTTTCGCAGTTTCCAGTGGGAAAAAAATTTCACCACTTTTGGCCCCCCCTGGAAAAAATCCTTCCGACGCCCATGGGTCGGGCTTGTGATTTCTGGCTCGGACAGCATTCGAGCTTCAAAACGAGGCCCATTTACAACTCTTCTACCGCAATCCCGGTTGATCTATTGTCAGGTTAATAAATAAGGCTTTATTGTTGTTTCTGAACATTGTTCTGTATTCTTTAGTACAGGGGTTCCCAAACTTTCTCTGGATATGTACCCCTTCAGCATTTCGATAGATGAGCATGTACCCCCAAAAATTTCTCATGACAAAAGGGCTGAGGAAAATAACAAAAATATGTACCAATAAGCATATAATGATTTTTGAAAATAATATTCACCGATATATATATAAATAATTCAAAATAAATAATATATACACATATTTTTCCCTTCTATTGCTAACCTTAAATGTACGTCTTCAGATGGGCAAATGTACCCCAGTTTGGGAACCCCTGCTCTAGTAGGTTAACTGCTTTGGAGGAATGCCGAAGTATTCCACACGTAATTCAGAAAATTCTGATAGTTCTGTTCGCAAAACCTTGGTATTCCAATTGCGCTGGAACTTTTTCAATAAAATTGATAAAACCCATGGACACCATAAACGAAACAAAAGCATTTGTTTTGATTCCAGACGTTCTTAATCTTTTTCAGTCACGCCCGCTTTGGTGTAAGTCATTGACTCAGGCCTCGCCTGACCTCACAATCAAACACAAAAAGAAAAACAGAACAACAATTTATTTGCCATCATCCTGCTTTTCAACAATATGTCGCTGTCGTACTCGCGCCCCGCTTGCAAACCTTTCACTCCTCCCAATTCAAGAACCCAGGGATCAGAATATATCCTGCTTGTCATACTCGCACAATACTGAACTGTCCACACAACGCCAGAATAACGAGCATTAGTTTGATCAAACTTTTGAAACAATGCAACTGTGCTGTCGTTTGAAAAAATTTAAAAAAATGTTTGAGATGCGTGAGTTTTACTTTAAATTAGGTCCATGCACTTTTCATGCTGCGAAAGCATTACCAGGCTCGATTATAACGTTAAAGAAGATAGTACATCCAACATGTGCAAAATTTTGTTTGCAAAGAGACAGATCATTCTATGGGGAATTTGATTAATTGAACTGGAGTTCAAAGCTTTGATGTAACAAAGTGCTTGAAAATAGTTGTGTGGTATAGTTGCAGCAAAAAACTTGTTTGCCTGTTCTTTGAAGAGCAGAAACAAGTAAAACAAATTGTTTGCTATTTTTCAGGGAAGATCCATGGAAAGCTGCACGTCATATAAAGCAGTACATGGGCCAACACAACATTCCTCAAAGAGAAGTAGTGGATTGCACAGGTATAAATGCATACTACGGCTTAGACCGTTTCGCTCAGATTTGTAGACTCTCGTTTGAAACACGCATTGAAAAGTCCTTGTTTACAGTTCAAGTTTCGCTAGCGTAAACGTAATAGCTCGAATCAGCGTACCAACCAAAAATTTGTGGGTTACGGAAACTTCTGCCGGTGATGAAAAGTCTACAGTTCATTTTTATCGTTGAAAATATGTTAAGGTTTTCACAAATGATTAAAATAATCCAGTCAGCAACAGAAGTGAGATTGTTGGTTCGCCACACGAACGATACTGACTATAATATGAATAACAAGGAAACAATTATGTAGAGCCCTACTTGAAAACTTACCAACATTACGGCGCTTAACACAGCTAGATTACACGCAATCAATTGTGCAATACCTGCGAAAATTATACGCGCATATGGACACAATTACAGTGAATACACACAATTGCAATGAATTAAAGTTACTTTTATGATTTTTCGTTTTTATCTGTAGAACGGTTAAGACCTACACGAGTAATTTAAATTACACCTGATACAAAACCTTACGGATTCGTTGACGAAGCCAAAATTTTGAAAATAATTTTTCCTCCAGACATGTTCGGATCGATTAGCAGGAAAAACCCTACGATGTATTCACAGACAAAACAAATAGTGAAACTGAAACAAGTACCACAAACAGTATCAATTGCGCATTAGCGACCTGTTACCGATCTTGCGTGTTTTCGAGAAATACGCTCTGCTGAGACGTGCCAGATTTTTGCATCAAGTATGAAAAAGAATATTTACGCTTGGTTGGGTTATGCAAAGATTTTTCTGAGTGTAGTACCAAAGTGCCAACCCTGCCACACAGCTCAACCCCCATTTACGTTTTAACAGCACAAGTTTAATGAAAATTAACGAAGTTTTATAGACATTTGCCTCGGCGCTACTTCCTATTTAACCAGCACCAAACTTTTTGCTCCTTTTGAAATTTGTCTGTGTAGAAAAGACGATTTGGAATCACTAAAAAGTGTGGTAAACTTGCTAGTGGTAATGCCTTTGTGAATTTTGGGGTTGGACATATTATTATAAACGTTTCATTATGCAGTATTAGTAATGATTGGGTAAAAATACGCTAATGGTCCCAGAAATTTTTCACGCGTTGCCGAATGAAAACCTTTGTGCTTTGCAGGTCTGAACCAAAGTCATTTATCACAACATTTGAACAAAGGAACACCAATGAAAAACCAAAAGCGCTGTCTGCTCTATGCGTGGTGGACAAAAAAGCAGGATGAAGTGGAAGCACGTACGTATATTCCTTGCACACAAGAGTTACAGTATACACAAGGCTTCTCTTAACAGTGCTATTCAATGGCACCTGTGCTATAAGACAAGGAACAAAATAAATGCCTCCCACTTCATTAGCATCTTCATCACCGCGATTAGGTTCGTTCATTTCAGTCAGCAACCGCAATAATTTTAACTCTGGTTTTTTCAAAGTTCTTGTTTTATACTGAAGACGTCTTTTTTCTTATGCAGATGGGTTGCAGCGCTACGTTTGTTAGTTTAGTGAAGTCTCTATCACTTTTACGTTTACAGTTCATTTAATCAATTCAGAGGAAACTTCATGAAAAACAGGGCAATGAATGCAGTGTCTAGGACGCACTACGTATAAAGGGATTTGAATCTGGCTAACGCCGGCAACTGAAGTCATGTAAATTTGCAGAGTTCAAAGTGGCAAGCAGCGGCATGAGAGCTGAACAAGTGGAAGAAGCCGTGGGAGTGAGCCTGAGAGCAAGAAGGAATAGATTTAAATGGGGACCTGCTTCGCAGGTGAGTATTTAATCGGACGATCTGTAACAGACCCAATAAGAAAATAAGTTAACCAGTATCAAAAAAGATAGTACAACTTCCATTTAAACTCCACTAGAAATATCACTGTAGAGTTCTTTTCATGCATTTTCCCTGTATTAAAAAAAACTTTTTTCACCAACCCAAAATTGTACAAATGTGAACTAGTCACCACAAAATGCGCTATTTTAATTGTTTGGTTCTATGCAGTGCAGATTTTCGATGATTACATCAACAGTTGATATGTAGCCGATTTTTGAGTAACTAAAATAGCAGTCGTGCTTTAATGTGAAAGTGACAGCTTTGGGGTTGTTAGTCAGTATAGAAAGCAAGAACTGAAGAAAACATTTGGGCAAATAGGCGTTTTCCTCATATACTCTTTGTAAAGTACTACCCACAGCAATACTTTTGTTCATATCCACTGAAGGAAAAAATTTTGTTCACTGAAAGCTTTCGTGCAAAATCTTAGAATGGTACAAATTGTTTTTTCGGAAAAACGTCTTAATGGTGCGTGTTGCAGAAGGTCATTATTCTCTCTCTTGTAGTTCTGCAGTCAATTCCAATTCTTATTGCCAGTAATCCTGGGCCAACCTTCAAAACCTATCTTAAATTTGCAATGAGGCACGCAGCTTTTTGAGGAAAATTTTTCACTTGCAACTTGGAACACAAGTTGCTAAGCGTCTTCTCAACCAAAGAGACGAAGTTCACAAGTTTATTCTTCAGATGTGTTCACACCAGGCCCGTATCCAGCTTGGGACACCAGGGGTGGCAAAGAGTTTTCTGAGAGGGGCCCAAATTTTTTAAACCATATCCAATAGTTTTGACCTATGCTCAGCACATGCACATTTTTCCAAGGGGGGCGAAAAATTTTGCATGGGGGAAACGTCCCCTCTGTGCCCCCCTGGTTACGGTCCTGGTTCACAGATTTTTTACTGTTAAGCATTTTGGTATAATATCTGTTGAATAAATGTTAAAGAAATACATGTACAAACAGTGTTAGGATTTTTGATTAGGGGACAAAATTGTGGTTAAAAACTTGAGTTGTCAAAAGTCTTCAATCTGCAGAAAATATACCAAGATTCGTAATTTTTCATGGAAAAAGTCAGTGAAGATGAAGAGTGAAAATGAAATGTTATCAACTGTTGTCCGAACTCAAACTCACAGAACAACAACACGTCAAGCGTCAACGTTTGCGAGTTTATCAAAAACCTGCTTGTTCTTTATGTAGTTTGGCATAAATTAGTCTTCAAAGTAGGGAGGTCTTGGTCCCCGTGTCCCCACTGACTACCCTTTTGAACATAGCACAAAGCACAGCTAAACTGCATGGATTATTGACAAGTTTGCGCAGACACTTTTACTAAACATTTCTTTTGAATGAAAAAATCATCAAGACAGCATTTTGAAAAGCTGAAATGCTTATTCGCGGAAATCTTTATAACGCGCTCATTGTGCTTGTTTCGTCGCTGAAGCAGTGCCTTTGTAAACCTGAAGGAGTGCAGGTGTTTTAAAGCACCCTTTCCAGATATAACTGTGGGCTTCATGTGGAAAGGTTAGCGGTTAGAAAAAATCTCAACTAGTGGCATACTAAAGAGGCATCACGTTGGTTTCCAGAAAATTCTATACGAAGCTTATCAGCGACAACGCAATCCCACGAAGGAGGAAAGAGAAGCGCTTGTCCAAGAGTGCAACACAGCAGAATGTCTACAGCGCGGAGTCTCCCCGTCGCACGCCAGCGGTCTGGGATCCAATCTAGTAACGGAGGTTCGACATTTGTAATGGAAACGTTAGTTCTGAAAGGTCGCTTTCACCCACAACTGATTAAAAAACTCTTTGTGAACTACTGCACACAGCAGGCTTTTGTAGTTATGATCGGCCATGACTCGCGAACGAATTGCGCTAGAGAGTCTGTGAAGTCAACCTCGGATTCGGAAGACAGCAATCGATCCGATGAGTTTTGAAAAGGTACCTTTGCATTGGAAATTTTTGAGAAAAATGCAAATTTTTGATTTTCCTGAAGTGATTTTTTAGCAATTTTCCAAACAATTCAAAAAATTCCTTTCACACTTCCCTGTGAGCTTTTTTGAAACGTTTTCTTGGCATGGATTGCGTCTGAAGACCCCAGCTAACAAAAGATTCCAAACAACAAAGTGAGTTGTCACTGTTTCGGGGGGGGAAATAATATTTAGGTGAAAAAAGTGGGCGGGGTCACGTAATTTTCGGACGACGTCTTTTTTTCTTGTAAAGGAAACTAGGTACAAATCTGAATCTTTAGAGCCCTTGATTGACTTTCTAGCGTTAGTGGTTCGAATGTTATGACCTATAAACAACAAGCTAATTAGCTAAATCTTCCAGGGATTAGCTAATTAATTCAATGCTAAAGGTTCCATAACTTTTTTTCCTCTCAATATTTTCACTTGACATTTGGAAGGATGCTGCAAGACACCAGGGGAAACCTGTTCTGCAATTTTCAGATGTTTCTTTGGGTAAAGGTAAAAAAACAGGTAATTTTGCCTTCAATTGTCTAAAGGTGCCCCACCAAAAAATGTTTGTATTTTTCAATTACTTTCGCAAAGTGACAGTGATAACTGAAATTTTTTATGTACAAATTTTATTTCCAACGTGCTTGGTTTTCGGTCCACGGTTTTTTTGAATAAAAACGATTTTTTTGGCAATGTGAAAAGCGGGTTTTCCCAAAAAACACGTCACAATTACGCGCAAGATACTTCAAAAGATGCATTGCTGCATTCCGAATCCGGCGCTGTCTTCACTGACTCTCTAGCGCAATGTGGTCGCGAATAATGGCCGACCATAACTTCAAAAGCTACTAACATGGCAGTTGCGAGCGTAAAGTTTTAAATGGAATGTATTTTCTGCCCCGTGAAAACGACTTTTTCAATCTATTGTCTTATGCTGGATTTTTCTAACCAGTTAAATTTTTAAGTATCAAACACGTTTAAAGCCACGTTTGTATTGTTTTGTTTTTGCTATTGTTCACAAAGATATCAATGCAAATGTTTCATTTGTGGTTTTCAGGCCATAACTTTAGAACCACTAATGCTAGAAAGACAATCAAGAGCTCTAAAGATTCAGATTTGTGCCCAGTCTCCTTTACAAGCAAAAAAAGATCTATCCCTTGTAGTTTTTTCAAGCCCCAATGACGTCATCCGAAAATCACGTGACACCTCCTTTCCCCCCAAAACAGCGACTTTGGTTGGAATTTTTTGTAAGTTGGGGTCTTAAGACGTAGTCCAAGCCAAAAAACGTTTCGAAAAAGCTCACCGAGAAGCGCGAACGGACTTTTTTGAATTTTTTGGAAAATTGTCCAAAAAATCACTTCCGGAAAATCAAAAATTTGCATTTTTCGCAAAAATTGCGAATGTAAAGGTACCTTTTTTCAAACTCATTGGATCAATTGCTGACTTCCGAATCCCAGGATGTCCTCACTGACTCTCTAGCGCAGGGTTGTCAAACTGGCGGCCCGCGGGCTAAATCTGGCCCGCCATGCTCCGTTTTGTGGCCCGCGTCATGCCAGTTTTGTGCTTGCATTAGGTACGTTTGTTATTACGTCATAGTAGTGTTACGTTTTTTATTTAAAGTCATAACGTGACATTACAGCTTATTAATTACGTTAAAGCAACGGTATAGCAACTTCTTCAGTTCAAAAGCATCGTGAGTTTTGTGTAGAATCCATGAGGATTCGAAGAATTTCCAACGCATTCGAAGAAATATTTTCTGATTTCAAAGATCTGGAAACTGATTTCGCCATTTTCAATTACGCTTTTTCTGTCAATGCTGAAGAGGTGCCACAAAAATATCAAATGGAACTAACTGAGTTACAATGCAACAGTGCTCTTAAACTTAAATTTGAAAATGTTGACAGCAAAACGTTTTATCAATACATAGGCCCAACCTATCCCCAAATAAAAGAATTGGCATCAAAGGCCATGTCAATGTTCGGTAGTATAGTACTTATGTCTGCGAACAACTGTTCTCTTTGAACAAGTCTCAATTCCGGTCCTAATTGACGGATGCGCATCTAAACTCAATGTTAAAAGTTGCGACTGCAGAATCTTTAGCACCAAATATCAATATGCCTGTAACTGCCAAAGGATGTCAGGTTTCTCTGAGTCGCAGTACCATGAATAAATAGCAGTGCAAATATCGATTGTATCATTTTGTGTAAAATTGTCTGGCCCGCGTAAAATCTAAGTGCGTAAATATGGCCCACAGCACCAAATGAGTTTGACACCCTTGCTCATGCTCAATCCGTTCGCGAGTTATGGCCGATCATAACTTCAAAAGCCGCGATCGTTGCCGTTGCGGGCGTTAAAGGGTTTCAAAGCCCACGTTTTGTCGAAATCGAGTTGAAATACCACGTTTAGTTTCCTAAACACAAAATTCGCAACATAAGAAAATTTGCAAACTTGGGAGTTTTATGTGTTCTCAATCACGGAAGAACCAGCCTTTCTTCATTTCCCTTTTATTATGAAACCGATATGGCTTGCATCTGTACAGAAATGAAATGCACTACTGGTAAAATAAGTACGACTACGAAGTATAAAAAATTGCATCACGCAGGTGTAGAGACTCCCAAATAAATCAGGAATAGTCTTGGTAACCACTTGGCGTAAGCAAATTTTCTTTCCAGAGGTAGTCAGATCCACAAAATATTTTCATGGAAAGGTTGCACGCAGATCCATTCGAGATATAAAGTTGGTCATAATAAACTATTTGTTAATTTTTAGAGCAACCGAGTCATTATTTTGTGACTTGCAAAATTTTGATTTTTTGCAGGTTCGTGTTTATAACTGGTTTGCTAATCGGAGAAAAGAAGATGCCTTTAAGCACAAACTAGCCATGGATACATCTTATCCGGTAAGTGGCCTACCGATGAATATCCTAATATCAAAACAATTAGGCTATGTCACGTCTGGGGAATTGCATGGTTTGGCAAGAGCGCGTTATGCCACAAAGAAACGCGAATTGAGTTTAAAGTTTTTATGAAGCTTCCTTTGTAAAACATCACAACGAATTCCAGCCATCCTATGAAGTTTTTCTCTTGCTCTTGGTTTCTGCCACTCCCTGTGTTCACAAAAAAAGGTCTCAACAAGTCCATGTTTACTGCAACGGAGAAAATATTCTATCAATCGTGTATTAATTTCAGAAGTGCTCGATAATCGCTCTTAAAAATTTTGAGGTCTCAAAAACCACAACAACAAACCATTCAAAAAATTCCAAGGGTGGCAAATGAATTCGCTCAGTGACCAGCAAGCCTGTGGCGTCATGGAATTTGATGTACAAAGTGTCCCAAGACCTCAAATTTTCAAGGCACTGCCTTGAAGGCAGCGTAGCCTAAATCATAAGCGTAGCCAGGGGGGGCCAAAGGGGCCATGTCCCCCCCAATTTTTAGAAAATATAGCACTGGTATACAAAAAAACTTTTTTTGAGTTGTTTCAGATCTGTGAATTGATTTTGAATGTTTCGAGGCTGCTGAATTAAAATATGAACTCAGTTTTTCTCTATCACGTCAAGATTTTTGCAACATTAGACTTTTTGTTCAAAAATGGCAAAAATGTTATTCAAATACTATAGTTAACCCCTTTAAATGATTGTCACAACAATGAAAATATGTTTAACACTTTCTACGCCATGCCACGTTCCAGAACGTGCAAGTTTTTATGAAGATCGCTACACCACGTTTCGGAACGTCGCGCAGTTCTTTGCGCAGATAGCCAAGCGACGTTCTAGAATGTCTAACTGTACAATTCGGATGTGCGCCGCAGACCATCGTGGCAATCAGCATGACTCGACGTGCCAGACACTATGCTGTTGAGTGTTAACTAGTTGGCCCTCTTAATTAACATTGACATAACCTGTTTCATCACCGAGGTTTAGGTAAAATGTCTTCAATGAAAAGAAAATACTCCAACAATCCTGATGTATTTTGCTACATTTGTGGAAGTTTTACACCAACAGCACAAAGACAGTCCATCAACGACTTTGTGTAAAGAGCCTATTTTGCTGATTTTAAAATCAAGCTTAGAGATCAAGATAAAGCATGGTTTCCACATAAAGTCTGTACAAGCTGTGTGGAAACTTTGAGATCATGGTCCCATGGAAAAAACAAGCCCCTTCCTTTTGGCATTCCAGTGATCTGGAGGGAACAAGTAGACCTGGTTGCAGATTTTACTTCTGCATGGTAATTGTGAAAAGTTTCAATAAGAAAAATAAACATTCTACTCCAATATCCAAACTTCAATTCAGCCTTTAAAGGCCTGTTCCTCATGTTGTGGATGCACCCAAGCCTGTATGCAACTACCTTGAAGATGATACACTCAGATTATTCTTCGACTTCAACAGATGATGACATGTCTGTCGATAGTTTTAGCAAAAGTTGTTGGTTATTGCCTGATGCCTCCCTCTTTATTTGACCAGACTGAAATATATAACTTAATTCGTGATTTGAATCTACCCAAACAATCATCTGAGCTGCTGGCATCAAGCTTACAAGGAAAGCACCTGCTTCATCCTGGAACCAATATCACATTTTATCGAAACAGAGAGCAAGAATTTTTTCAGTTTTTCACTTCCAGTGATGGTCTGGTGTATTTCCATGATCTGAAATCCCTCGTGGAGGCAATGGGTTTGACACAATACAAAGATGAAGAATGGAGACTCTTCATAGATGGTTCGAAATAAAGTCTTAACTGAAAGTCCAATGGGCATGGATCCATGCTCATTCTGGCAATAAATATGGATCCATATCTATTGGACATGCAGTGAAGCTTGAAGAAGAACATGATACCGTCAAGATGGTTCTGCAAATGCTTTTCATCTATTGTACACAATTTTTTTTGAAAACTAAATCATCTAACTACCAAGATTTGGTCAATGAGTTGTTGGTAAGTTACCACATACTGGGATGAAATATGAGCATCAAGCTGCGTTATTTGAAATCTCATTCTGACAAATTTCCAGATAACTTGGGTGATGTCAGTGAAGTGCAAAGCGATTTCACCAGGATTTAATCATGGAGGATCTCTATCAGAGATGGAGGGCCACGCACATGATTGCAGACTATTTCTGGAGCCTAAACTGAGACTCCCCCAATAAATCACATGATAGAAAGTCACTGAAACACAAATTTCTAAGTTTTTAATTGTAAACCATGATTTAACTACTCAAAATGACTTTCTGTTTCTTTTGTGTCTGAACACTATCCAGTTTTAATTTGAAAATCTGTAGATGTACATAGATTTAGGAGCAAGCAAATTTTGGGAGGTGCGAAGGATATTTGCTCGAATTTTCCAAACTTGCCCGTAACGTTTTGTGGGACTTTGCCTACAAAATTTCTCCACAAAGGTCAGAGATTATGAAGACCTTTTTTGGTAAGACCTCCAAAAAATGTGTTTTTCTGGAAATGCTGGGTTCCATTTTTTGAAATCAAACAACGTTGGGCCACATTTTGCCCAAATTTTCAGCGATTTTGCTCGAATTTTCAACAAACAAAAACTTTTGGGGGTGCGCTTGCACCCCCGCCTTCTATGCCACTTGATGTACCGTAACTTGAATGTGTTTAATTTTCTCTAGTGTGACATGTCATCTGTCCATTTATGCTCAAATTGTAACTACACAGTGACAAAGGAATGAAATTAGAATAAGCATTGGATATAGTTTAAAGCATCCACTTTACTCTTAGGCATGCGATTTCGTAAAATCACTGGTATGGTGTTGCACAAACTGTGATGTGATAGACACAAACTGACATCAGATATGAAATCAGCACCTTGAAATTAGTCTAAATCAGTTGAAAAAGTTGAAACAACTAAATGTGTGTATACCTGTGCAGTCATTTTGTGCTTTGAGAGGCGTTTCTCTAAGCAAAATAGTGTTATTCACCTAAAATCAAACATTTTGGCCCCCCTCAAAATTTTTGAGCTGGCTACGCCACTGGCCTAAATGTTAAATAGGCTATGTTTTGATTCTTGATCCCTTCCCGATTAGCTCGAAATCCCCATTGAAAGATCTTGACAGACAACGGACCTGGGAACAAATTCTGTGAATGTATTAAAAACAACAAAGCACCAAAAAAATTAAACAAGATTGAATAAACGTGCCAGTTTTAAAAAATCCGCTGCTTTTGCAACTAAAATAGCACGGTTGGCATTAGCGTGACTTTGTTGGAGTTTTTCACATTTTGTACGTTGATAGCAGGATGAAGATCATGGTCAACCACCTATGTCGCCAGATTCAACTCAAGGTCCACCGCCGCACAAAATGAAAGCTATAGGGAGCGGGGATGACTACAGCAAAGGTAAGCCTTGTGCTGTAGAGGCTTTTTGGGCAATTTTTGTTCATCAGTTTAGCGAATTGCTGTTGTGCACATGAATGCAGCGTTCATAATCATAAAGCTAGTCTAAAACTTCCGCCAAAACACGCTATGCCGAACTCTTCAACATATGCTGGTATGTAATGTCCTTCTTAGAAAAAAAAGCACTCTGCTGAGCCATTTTCAAGATTCTTACAGCTTATACTAATATTTGTCTTTTTTTCAGTGGAGCCAAGCGACTACTTAAAACCTGCAAATCAGGGTGCTGCCAAGCTGCCACATCTGGATGAAAGGAAACCACCACTAGCGCAAGCAGCCCGTGTCTCAGATCCGTTACAGCACACGCTGACTATTCCGTCACAAAGTACGCCTACCAGCAGCAGACCAAGCCAAAACGACAATGTGCCACCGAAAGAGCGTCCAAAACGACAGCGGAGTTCCCGGGTCTATCAATCTGATCAAAATGTGTCTCGAATTACTTTCATTCAGGGAGGTACACAAATATGCAACGCAACTTAATAGGAAGCACAACGCTATTCAGTTAAAAAAACTTTAAAATAAGTCACAAGTGCAGTCAATATGCACAGAAAAACTATGTCACTCAAATTGTTTTTGAGAATGCTTTTCAAATTACAAGTTTATTTAAAGGATAGTGTGAAAAACAGCGTTTTTGTAATTTTTTGTTACTGTTAAGTGTATTTCTTAAGTTTAGTCTTACTGGTTCCAAACAGTGGTCCACGGCTGTTCAAGCTGCAGGTTAAAATACTGTTTTGTCCCAAAATAATTTCAGAGTTACATCAACAGTAAAAGATAACCGCTTCACACGTGATCTCAGGTAATTTCCTTTAAGATATGACAGTTTAGCAATTTCAAAGGTAGGTAAAAGAGCTGCTGCTGAACACTTTTTAACGGTTGTCGAGTAACTAACAGTTTCAATAGGCATAATAACCTGATACGTGGATCGGAACCAAATTCATAGACTTGTCAATGTTAGGAAAGTTTTGTGTTAAATGTGCAATGTTGTGTTTGCAGCACCTTCATCAGAAGCACCACTAAATGCTTTGACAACGGTTGGATTGGGAGAAAGACCAGAAAACTACATTTTTTCTAGGCTTACAAGCGGAACTTCGACAACTGTAAGTAGATAGAATAAATGTTTGTCGCACGGAAAACATCACCTAGCACGCTAGCAGCATTTCATATAAAAAGCAGTAGCGGGTTTTAAAAAATTTAGTTTTTAGGCAAGTTAAATTAGACGTAAAGATTGACGTTCTCCCAATATTCAACGCACTTTTGAGCAGTAGAACCCCAGCGGTTTGCTTCGACGAGTTACAAAAGGTTGGATGAATACTGATTGGTGAGCCACCATTCCCAGACCGCTTTAAAAAAATTTATTTTTTCTCGGGAAAACAAAACGCGCTAACGTTTTAACAGAAGCATGAAGATAACTAACTTACGTAAGATATTCCAAAAAGCTTATCGACTCATTCAAAATATCTGTATGTAACACAGAAATACAGGCCGTATTTTGCACAGACAAATCTGTGTTTAAACAGAAAATGCAGCTAAAGCAAAATTTCCAAACTTATCGTACACGTTTCCTGTGATACGGTGCTTCACTGGAACGACATTTGAAAGACAAAAATTTACTTGTGGAATGTACAGGCCATTACCAAGAAAACGGTCTGCATATCCTGTCAGTCCCGTCGCCCTGGTGGGGCTTTGGTGGGCTTAGCGCCCCAAACGAAGCTCCAACCCCCCAAATTGAAACGTAAAACACTATAAATAAGTGGAGTTTTGGTTAATTTTATAATGTTAAGCCCCCAGCACAGACGAAAAGCCCCCCCGCAGAACTGCAAATCCTCCCTATTGAAAACTTTCTGGCCACGATTCTGTATCCTGCTACAGGATTTGCCCAATACATATAGAAAAACGAGTTGTTTATCGCAAGGCTTCCTTTCACAGCCAAGAATCAGACACCGTGGCCTACTTAAGATATCGTAAGTAGGTCGTGTCAGACACTATGATCTTATCGGAATATATATTTCGCTTACTGAGCAGCCATCATGAGGTCTGCGGCGTGCATGAAATATAACATACTATAAAATTACATAAAACCCTCAAACAGTAAAGCTAACAGGTAAGAGAATCTAATTGAAAAGAATATTGTACCGACTACCCACTTTCATAGCAAAGAAAACGCCCACTGTGGCAGCAACTAAAAGCAAAACCAACTATCACGTGTCTTGTGACGTAACAAAAAACTAACGGCACAGTAGGCTATAGGATACGTAAGTAATATAACACAGGCCTATTTGCAAGAATACATTAAACAGTCACGTGCTGGGTCTGTGGATGATCGCGTATGGTCACCCGCTATGAACAAGCAGAAGCAGCGGAAGTAAAACTATCCCAAAACCTTCCATTACATAGCAAGGGTGCGTTGAAACCATACAAAACTCGACAACATTGAACGAAATCAAAAGATAACTACGACATGGAGCAAGCGAAGTCAGTGGTGTAGGAGACGTGGATGCAGGGGGTGAAAGCGCACCCCCAAAAGTTTTGATTTGTTGAAAATCCGGGCAAAATCCCTGAAAATCAGGGCAAAAATGGCGTCCAACGTTGTTTGATCTTACAAAATGGCGGCTAACGTTTGCAGAAAACACATTAAGACCTTTTTTGGAGGACACACCAAAAAATATTATTCATGATCTTTGAAAATTTGTAGGCAAAAGGCGCACAAAAACTTTTCGATCAAGTTTGGAGAAATTCGGGCAAAAATCCTGCGCACCCCAAAAATTTGCCTGCTCTTACACCTATGAGAGAAGTAATAAATAGCACGTCTTTCCAGCTACTAGAACTCAGGAGATCTCAATACAATGCATATTGAAACCATAAAGGTTTGTAAATCAGAGCTCAACATGACGCTCTGCAAAGAATCTTGATAAACGAAGTTGCGGTTAGACTGTCTTCGAGACGTTTTGCTGGGTCGTAGGTACACGTAACTCGCTTACCAATCGATAGCCCAACCAGAAACACATAAAAACTACTAGCAGTAACTGTATCTGTATATCCATATGTACATCAGTACCATTGCACAACAGTCAACTAAAACATTACAAAAATATTCTTACAAGGAGAAAAAGAATAAACAAAACAAACAGAGTTTAAGAAAGAAATAAATTATGTATGTTGTCGAAAGGCGAACTATACTACGACGACCTTTAAGTTTTTTTAATTTTTCGTCTTATTTCCTGCATTTCCATTTGCGTTGCACAGTATTCGCTACAAGTCTTCCTTGCCTCATGCAATTTTTTACTCCCAGAACTTTTCACACTGCATTTTTCATGTGAAATGAACAAGTTACAATACCAAATTGAAGCCTTCAATTCAAGAGTTGTTCGAAATTCAAACGTCAGAGTATCACGCGAACTAGGCAGTAACCGGATTACCACAAAAGCACAAGCAACAAACGTATTTACTCTTATAGCAACTCCCATAATTATGCCTTAGGCCTATTCTTTTCCTCCACATTTTTCGATAGAAGATCAAACATCACAAAAAAATAAAGAGGAAACCGAAAAACGTATTGGAGGCATTACTGTATTGTTTGACGACTTAATTGCTTAGGTGTCGTCTTACAACGCAAAAAAAATCCAACTGTAAACATTTCAAGTAATATATGTAAGAATGGTAAAAAATATCGGTCAATCCATCAAAAGCCAAAGAAAGGTTAGTTTTATGGCCAGTGGAAATCAGGGCCGCAACTAGCTGATATTTTCGGGGGGAGCAAAATGACCGCAACTTGTTTTACCTAACAATTAAAAAAGTTATTGGTACTGTCAAAATTATCTTGAAATTTTCGTGGGGGTGTTGCAACCTCTCCGGTGGTGTTGCGTTGATTGTGTGATTCACCACGAACGGGATGTGCCTGAAGAACAACACCATACATATATGTGGCGCGAACAAGTAATAATAGAGTGATCATGGCATGTGAACTCTATTGTTGCTTGCTGCCACAGTGC
>JGI24021J15306_10003697_pt1 | contig 17390 bp, 9 predicted proteins | sample Ectturendosymbi1_FD_15306 | JGI IMG/M metagenome (IMG submission 15306) | reverse complement strand
TGTGATTGTTTCGGTACCATGTCAACAAATTTTTCGTTATTTTATTACTTTTTAATTATTGGAAATATACTTTCGCAGGCCGGATAAAATGGCTTCGCGGACCGGATTTGGCCAGCGGGCCGTAGTTTGGAGACCCCTGCTGTACTGTAATCAACCTAAGAAGGTTTTACTGAGAATCTACTAAGTAATAAGACCTGTTCAACGCAGCATGGGCTGTATTTGAATTGAGCAGATTGGGATGTTGCGTGAAGACGCACACCACAGAATAGATGATTTGTTTTGAATCAAGCATCAGATGGAATCACCCTTTTCGTGATTGTGGCAAGAGATCTCAGTCTTGGTCATTCATATCGAGACAGCATTAATATGATAGTTCGGACGTAGAAATAGACACGCAAATGACAGAAAAAAAAACTACAAAACTGACATCTTTCGATGATATATGCAGACGGTGTATTAAAGTATCTAACTGTTTCACCAAACTCAATAACACACCAGGTAGACAAACCTTCAGTGTACCATTTCATTTGCTTGTTTTTTTGGGAAACTGGGAAAGAAAAGCTATATCGATTTTATTCTTTTTGCGGTTTGGGAAAACAATGGTTTTTAAGAACAATACGAACAATTTTGTTTTTATGTTACTTAGCCACGATATGTCCCAACGTTGTTGAAGACCACTTATTACGATGTCAAACATGTACTGTACACATCATCAGAAAACATGAAATTTATACCACCATATTCCCGTATCCTCTTTTAGCTCATTGTGCATAGCAAATAGACGAAGACCCAAGACTAATCCCGATCTTATCCCCCCAATTGCAGTAAATGTGTCTGAAAGGCAGGTGCCACAACTCACGCGCATGTCCTGGGTTCTCTGCATAATCAAATCTCCTAAATTCTGCCATGGGAGGGACATTATATGTTTTCGAACGGAATTACTTTGTTTGAATGAAACACAAAGTCCTGCCTTTTTTCTTGCATTCAAGATGCAATCAGAGAGCTTACGTTTCGAAAAACATCCCAAGATCGTCTTGATCAACGCTACTGAAACAGATTAGTTTAGCACGTTCCGCCACGCTGTGACTTTTTTAAAGATGTCTCAGTCTCAGCGGAAAACACGTTTGTGTTCCATTGTTCAACCTGAGAACTGGAACTCCCATTTGTTGCTTCTTGGAACAAATAAAATTGATGCTTGCTACTTACGCGGGACATGTGCAAGTGGATGCGTCGGAACGAATGCAGCGTCCATAAAAACGGTTGCTGCAGCAAGGCGTGTCGCTTGTGGGATCACACCAACTGCCTGTTCGGGGCCATGTGCTGTTGGGGACCTCGGGAAGCAACCTGAACAAGCACAAGTCTCATAAAAAGGGTATTTTCTGAATGAAATGAGAAAGGTCTTGTAAAGTGGACGGCAAAGCTTCAAGCCTTGACTGTGTTTCTATAACCATCAAACATAAACAAGGGCCCCATTTCGCTTTATTTTGCATTTTAAATAAAAGATATTTCCGCGCTTTCATTAAGGGGGGAAACTGCTCCTTACATGCTTTAAGCAGCACTGAGCTGTAGTTTCAATTACAGAGCAGCTTTGCGCTGCTTCAGGCTATCAACTCAAACCAGTACCTGATCGATTAATATTAAAAGCATGTGCTGCTAACACGCTTTTCTGTGCATTCGAGAGAACCACACTTGAGGAACACGAGGAGAAAAAAGAATGCGTTGAGGCAAAGAACAGTGGCACTCACCAGCTGTAGCCGCACCTTCCGTCGTCTCGCCATTGTTTCACAGAGATTCCTCTTTTTCGCCAATAACGTCGCAGCAGGTTGTCGTAATGCTTCGTGTCGTTTGGTGACGTCAGTTGCCACAACCCGGTCGTCATGTTTTCAAGCAAGTTATCACACTGTGGCCTTAGAGGTAAGCCTCGCTGCTGAAAGCTCTTGCGGGCGATGTTACGAACGTCGTACATGGAATTAAGAGGGACGATAAAGTATACTTCATCTCTACCAAACATCATGCACACAATGCCAAGGAAGAATATAGTGCTCAACGTCGCTATTTGTAAAGCTTTTAACGGCGTTGGATATTTCATTTTCACAAGATTAAACCGTTTTAAATTGATGGAACTGCAAAATTGTAAAAAGTCGAATATGTAACTCGTCATTGCTCCAAATTACTTTAACAAAGAATAGTGCAAACAAGGACAACGTGATGGAACGATATTTGAAATTTGACACGCTTTGCGGTTTTGCAGTTTTTACAAAACGTTGCTTTCAAGACAAACTTAATATTAGTGAAGAAAAGACCGTTATTCTTTGGTACGGACGAACACAAATCAAAATCAGGTATGGACGAATCAAAATTACCTTTAACGACCGCGCAGGCCACTATGATGGCCGGTACTTTTTTGGCCATAATTCGCCAGCCGAGTGAGCTAGAGAGGTGTTCAAACTCCTTGCGGATTTTTGATTCGGGTTTAGAGTTCTCTGGGGGAGAAGTCACAAGTTGGGGTGTTTTACGTTTTTTTGGCCAATTTTACCTTGCCCTGGGTGTCAACCCGAATGAGCCATTTGTTTGGCTCAAGGTTTCTTTGGAATCTAGGCTATCATTCGAGATTTAAGAGCCCTTGATTGACTTTCTAGCATATCTGGAGCCAGAATTATGGCTAAACATAAAAAATTGGTAGAAATGCTACTCCCACAAGCGCTAACCCTGGGTATATTACACCCATGGCCGTAACTAGCCATAACTCGCCTCAGGTTGTACTAGAGAGCTGTTCCTGCCATCCAAACATGGGGATAGTTTGCAATAAAAAAACTGTTTCAGTTTGGATGACGGGTTTTGTTTATGTTTACATGATGGCCGGATGTTTATGCACATCCTGTTTACATTCCGATGACGTCACCATCCCATGCGTGGCGACCAAACGAGCCGAGTTTGTGGCTCAAAGTTTTTTTTTATTCTAGTTTATACTACGAGTCTTTAGAACTTTGATCAACTTTCCAGCGTTTCTTGTTCCAAAATTACGGTCAATCGTCCGGAAATTATTTAAGGAAATCGCCCAACTTCCTCTCGGAAGCCGTTCCTGTATTTGGAGTTTTTCCGTATAACTTTGGAACCAGAAACGCTAAAAAGTCGATCAAGGACTCTAAAGACTCGCATTACAGCTGAAATGGCTAATGTTACGTCTCGTGTAGCTTTTCCAATTATGACCAAAATTAGGTTTTATAGTCATAATTTTGGTTACAGCCAGTCAAAGGCTCAAAAGACGCGGATTTTAGCCTGGTTTCCAACAAAAACACGAGCCAAAAATGCCCCGTTGGGTTGGCGCCCAGGGCCATGTAAATTGGCCGAAAATTCGAAAACATTCCCATTTCTGTTTTTCCCCCACAGAGAAACCCAAGATCCAAAATCGAAAACTGTTTTTGTCAAACGAAACTAGACGACCTGCCAAATCCGCAAAGGGTTTGAACAGATCTCTAGCTCTAGCGGCTGGCTATTTATGGCCAAAAAAGTGTCGACCATCGTTGTGGCCGGCGCGGGCGCGAAAGGTTGGTGCCTTCGCACACATTCTGTTCTCACGCGTAACCAGAAATTTTAATAGGAGGGGGTAACCAACTACAGACTCTCGACATTTGAATATTTAATGCCCCTTGTGTTGAAGCATCATCCGTAAAACGTGCATTTGTTTGGTGTTTTTTCCTGAAAAATTGCGTTCAGACTTGACGCCTGCAAATGAAAAGATTGCTTTCATTGATTCGACAAGTTTCTGAAGTTTTGTTAGTGGAGTCCCAAGCTCCTGCTCCGGATCAAACCCACCATTATCTTGTGAAACGTTCCTGCACAAGCGCTAGTGAAAAACCTGACGATACACAGCACGATCTGCAACATGTCTTTGCAGCCAATATTGCAGTTGAGCAAGAAATCATCCTGGCCGCCATTACGATTGCCTTTTTTTACATTCACATGCTACTGATGTCCACCAACGCACGTTCAATCGAAGCCGAGTAGTGACTTTGATCAAAAGAACGAACTTTTGAAGCAGGCATTCTTCTACAACACTGCGCGCATATGAGACGTGGATCGTGTTGTCGTCCAATTCTTGAGCAACTAATTGACGTATGCAGCTGATTAACGTGAACGCTGGAGTCATTCAACGCGTTTGTAAAATATTTGGATTTTTGATAATCCGTAAAATGTTTTGGCCACGCTGGATGTATTTCGTAAAACTTTTGTAGCTACCTTAAACGTACTTTGTTTAAACTGGTTTGATGAGACTTTGCTAAATTAATTGACTTCATTGGGATACAAAATGGAATTAAATATAAACACCGTCGTAAACCCAGTATTACAAAAATCGACCACGATCAGCTGCATGTAAAGATAGATTAGTACTACACATGATTAAGTTTGTGCAAATCCCGGGCTTCTAGGAAATATAATAACTTGGCTGCAGGCTTTGAAGTCCTAATGGGAAACAGTTCCATTTAGTTTCATTTTAGTCACATGCGCTTTTTCGGGAAGACAAATTGCAAGCTATTGTAAGCAACGGTAATGTCAGTGCCCTCCAGGGTTGATGTAATCGGAAGAAACCTAAAAAACGCACCCGGTTTCGTTTGAAACAAACTGTAAAAAAAAAAAAACCCACACTTTACTTTTCATTTGAAAAATCTTCCACGAAGAAACAAGTAAAATAAGAAGCACACTTGCACAGTTAACTGTAAAGTTGTTTTTTGTTTAATCAAACAACAAGAACAGCATTGAAATTTGAAGGACTTAGTACAAAAGGTATACCGAGTTATTATTGTGTAATTCTGAAAATGGTGATATTGGAGGATGCAATAAAAAATCTCGGAATGGGGCTTTTGTGTTTTCCTTTAAAAAAGAACAAAAACTTGTTTCTTAATAAAAAACAAAAAAAAGTTCTTAACACAAAAACACAGTGGGTTGATTTAAAAAAAAACGGTTTTTCGCAACCCTGATGCCTTCAGAACACACTACATAAAAAGCACCTTGCTACTAACGTTATATATTGTGATGCTGACTCTTCCCTTTGCAGCTGAATAATTTCAAATTGGCTGTAAGATAGGCTTGCAACTAACACCAGATGGATGTTGAAACAATTTGAGACTATGCACAGGTCGGACCCTGACCACTTGCCAAGACTGATTTTTTACTCGCCGGCAAGGTAACGGGAAATAATTGATTAAAACGTTAAAGCTTCACATAATTTTGATTGAACCGTCACAACACACGTCATTACAAACAAATATCCAGAATAAATGCTATTGCTTCCAGCCAGTCACTATGGTGTAACAACGAAACCTTTGAAACTGAAGGGTTTCTTTGCCAAAGCTTGAGCTGCAAGACAAAATGTAAATCTCCGCCATATTCACACATTTAGTCTCACAACTGTACACACAAAAACGTCTACGATATTGCTTTAAGGCTTCGGTTGACACTGCAAACAAGGATAACTTATACTTGCAGCACATCTGAGATATCAGAGAGGCAGTTTTTCGATGGTCTTAAAATCAAGCGTACAGTACATCACCATTAGGTGGGAAACAGCAAGCTGGTGCGCCAGAAATAACTGCGAAAAGCGTTACTCCTTGTTTTACTTGCGGTTAGTGACTACAAGCGGTTGCAGTAGATACAAGCATGGATGTCGAAAAGAGGGGGTGTTGTCCCCTGGATTTTGACATTTTCAGCAAAAAAGGTTGCTTTCTTGGTTTCGAATGGGAAAATTCAAATTTCACCACTTGTGGCCCTCCCTGGAAAAATTTAGGAAATATCCCCTAGTGCCCCCCCCTGGAATAAATCCTTCTGACGCCCATGGATACAAGTTTGTATTTCATAAACACCAACTTCTCCACGGAATTTAAAACTCAGGTAAAGGTCAGTCATGATATGAATTCCCTAACACTTTACACTATACATAACGTTTCATTAATCACGGATAATTGGAAAATAATTCTGTTTTGATGAGGTTCGACTGAAAACTGAAGTGTAGAATAAGCTCCTCAAGCAGTTTCGTTGATTTCCACTGAAGTATGTCTGGATCATAAATCAAAGGCTTGATTACTCTGAAAATTGTTGGTGCATTTTTTATAATTGGCGGTGATCGACCCGGTTGCCCCCCATGGCTACGCGCCTGATTCTTCTCAGGGTTCAGTTTATAACAGTCACTGCGTTTAGCAAGAACCTTGAGTGCGTGAACTACTGATCAAGAAATATTACCTCAATCGAAAAGACGTACTAGAGTCTATTAACATGAAAGTGTTCCACGGCAGACAGTGATTTTTCAGAGAGCTGAAATCAATTTGCACTGATTTCGATTTATTTCTCGACAGGATAGCTCAACATAAAAAAGAGCCACACTCAGCAAAACAATTCCGCCGACCCTGTACTGGCCTGCACCTCAAGACTCACATTAATGTGGAAAACACTGAAGTCGGGTGCTGAAAGCAGTAGACCTTCAATTCAACATATCCTCCGTCATTTGCTGGGACATCTTTCCTAATCTAGATGTTTTTACAGGTTTTGTGCAATTGAACTGTGTTTATTTTTTTATAGAACCTGGACGCTCACTTCGAAGCAGCTGATATTCATTAAAAATACACATTGATGGAAACTAAGGGAATTTGAAAAAACTTAAAGAAAATCAAAGATATTAATGAAAGGAAACAGGTTGTCTGGAAAAGAAACTTTTAATAAGTTTGATTTCAACTGGACGCAATTTCACCAGCAATTCCCTGCGTATTTGTCTGAAAATAATACCACCGGTCCATAATACCAACTGCAGCTGTTGTTTGTTGCTACCACCTGATCTTAAATCAACTGCAACAAACGAACCATGGCAAGATTGTTTTCCAGTTGCAACCGGCTTCAACCATTTCAGTTTCACAAATGCCAGCACGAGAACGCTTTGGTAACGTCCATGCTGTACTTGTGCCAATGTCGATCGCCGTAATAATTATAATTGTTTCTCACCAAATAAACAGGCAGCTTGCCCAGCAACAGGGCGACAAATTGCCTGACACGGTTTGTTGTTGGTTTGGCCGACTTCGCGGAGACGTTGACCATAGCGAATGAATTACTATAAGCCATTTTTTTCGCAAAAGGCTTCGCGTGTGCGCTGTTCACTGCCGAAAACGAGAACGCAGGAATTGACGGCAATTCGCAGCAACTAAATTGCAGGTCGAAGCGACTATCTTGATCTTGATGTTCAGAGTTGAACACGAGACGCATCCATCTCTTTATGGCCCGAAAACATTAGGCAGGTTGTTTTTGCACACTCTGTTTGCACAACTGCCAGATACGTTCTAGTTACATCAATTCTGGGGGCAAATGTTTGTCGCTTTTGCAAGTTGCGAGATTTAGAAATGTGTTAAGTTTTTCTCTGAGAAAAAAACAGAATAAAGAAGATAAACGTTTGATGCGATTATGCATGAAATCGGAAACACACCCGATTTTAACAAATTCTCCGTTTGAGACAAACTGAGAAAGTAAACCTGGTTTTTTATCAACCCTGCAAATGACACTGAAACATCGATAATTCACAGCATGCAACACTGAATGGTTTATTTCATGCTTGTTTAGACTTTAGACAGTGGTAAATCCACAAGACGGTATCTTAAAACCTAATGTTTCTGCCTTTCTCAAACGTTAAATTTTCACAGCTTAAATTTTTCGGCCTCAGTACGGCCCCAGGCATTGGCAAGAACATTAGAAGAACACGTCTTGTAACTTCGCACTACCTGCTCATACCATGGTCTGTTGGCTCTTACTGTGGGTCTCCCCGTATTTCCTAACTGAACAAACCAATGAGTATTGATTATATTTAATTATTCCATCACTTTCAGCAATTGGCTAATAATTCAGTTAATTCGAAACGACTACAACTACATGAAACGTTTTGTTTTGTCAATTGTTGCTGTTATAGAGTTTTATCGTAATGCGAAATGCTAAAAGGTACGTTCATCCACTATACTGTGATGAATTGGTGAAGAGAGCATATTAAATCAGTTCTGTTCGTTGATCATGGAAGCGATGGAGAACATCCGAAGTAACATCTGTAAATAACTTATCCAAGCAGGCTCTAATAAAATTTTACTAACTAAAACCTACGTGGATTGTTTTAAGAATTTTCAAATTGTCTTTTTCTTTAGCATGTGCAAATTGCATGAAGTTAGAATCTGCCTGAAACCAGAAAAGAACTGCATTTTTAATAGCATCATAAAATAACTGCTTTCGCTGCTGAATCTCCAAAGAGTACAGTTTTCTTCTGTAAAAAGTAAGATAATCAAGGAATGTGTGCACGAATACCTTGCTCAAAACCAAAATTAGCTTGCCTTTGCTGGTAAATTCCACTCAGGTTTCCAGCTCTCCCACACATTGTGTATGTGATTCAAATCTGCACCAGCTTCAGCAACAATCATGATGACATTTCCGTCTAAGCCTGCCATGCCGGTGGCAAGCTGCAAGTATTTCCACTGCACAGAGAAAAAATCTCCGGAGCAAAACTTTTTTGTTCGAGTCTGAATAATATGAGCATCGATGGAAGAGGCAGCTTACAGCTATTTCGAGCATCGCGAGGCTGCGTGTTCACACCTAAGTAATTGCCCTTTCATCTAGTTGGAAGAATTGCATTAGTTGTTTGCCAAGTTTGTTTGAGACAAAAAAGCACGTTCATTTGAAATTTGCAAGCATTGGCTCAGGAATGACTCGTGTAGAATTTTTGACAATGTTCAGTTACAACTGCGCAGTGACGTGTTGGTGTTTTATACACGCCACAGCTTATGCACACCAACATTTTATGTCAAGGTGCTGAATCAGGTCTCGCTTACTGTTGTACAAATATCATGCACCCATTTCTAACTAGTCCCAAAATGTAAAACAGCAATTTTAATACGATTTGTGACGTTTGATGAAACGCAGCTGACATCTGTGCGAAAACAAGATCAATTTTGACTAATAATGGATACAAAGCCGTTCTTACAGTTTTGCGCTTTCTGAGCAGTACAAATGTTGCACGTTGTGTGTTTTGAAACTGTGCATTCCAATTTGACATATAATCTCACGAACGTCATCATCCAAAGCCAAGATAGACATTGGTCAGACCTGCTTTTCCGTATCATATCTATCAATGTTTGTCGCCAACGTTCCTTTTTCGAATGTCAATCTATTCATCTATTCCACGTTGCACCAATCTCTGCGTCGCACTTGCTGTTGGATTCGCGTTAAGACATTCGTCCCAAAAATGTGTTTTATGTTGATCTGAGTTTAATCCAAAAACTAAGCCTGCGTCTGGAGAGGACTGTGAACTGCAAATTGGTGAAATCCAGATTCGGCACAATTATCGTTTGTATTTGAGCTTAGTGTATTTAATTACACATTTTCAGTTATTGTAATTATAACCAGGTTTTTTTAAGGTGTCTTAGGGACCCGATTCGCGTCCCTAAAATCAGAGAAAATATCATCGGGCACCGAGAATCAGAGATATCGGGTCCCTACAGGTCCATACCGCGTACCTCACATTTTCCTTTAAAAAAAAACTGTTGTAGCTGTTATTGAGACGCTTTTTTTTATAGGCTTCATTGTAATTTGCTAAAGTTTCTAATGTAATAAAATTATATTTTGCTTCTGATAACTTCACAGAACTCGAATAACTGCATAAAATAGCCAATGAAAATCTTGCCATAAAACCTACTAAAGTTTTCTTTTTTCAGCCAAGAAACGTCCAAAATTGGCTGTGAGTTTGACTTGGAGGGTGCATAAGTCAGGGTTTAATTAATTACCCTTTGTAGTTGAGCTAATTACAGTAAAATATACGTTAACATGCAATTGTAATTATCATGCAAACTGGTATTTGCGTGGCGACTTGTGTAATATGCTACCATGACTATGTTGGCCAAGCAGTAAACAAATCTTTCATGGTATAGTCATCGCACCGAAGTATTTTGACCAAGCCTGATTGTAAATATGACCAAGAGCAAATGGACTTNAAGCGGCCCTATTCCGTATTCCATGACACCATAACTAAACCAGCTATCTACGAAGCTCACACTGCTANTTTTGTAAAACAACCCCATTTCAACTCCTTGGATACCTGTGAAGATAAATGGCTTAACAAATTTAACGTACAAATTAATATTCAAANTATGATCCGCCCTCTATGAAATAATTCTTCTACCCTTTTGCGTTGTTCATTGATGATCCCATTCGGCATTGCCCGCTTCTTTTGACCTTTCCTAGAACCTGGGTAGCTGCTGATGTTGGTACTTACCTTCACCACGCTAGCATTTAACGTCAAAGACGCTCTGTGGAGTACGTCTGACAACCTTACGAATTCTGCCAACGCTGTGTTTTGAGTCATAGCGGCGTGTTTCCGTCAATGCGGGTTTGTTGCGTTGCTCGATAATTGGCGTCAGACGTTTTCTAATTTCAATGAAAGCAATTATTTGGGAATTACGTAATTTCCAGTTTTGTGCTTGCCGCAGCCTCTGCTTTGATTAATTCATTTTAGTCTTGAGTTTCTTTCGTTTTTCTGCTCTTTCTTTAGCCTTTCAAATTTTCACCCGAAAGCATTGCGTGCAGATTTCAGGAGTGAGGATGCGTAGCCTTGCGTGAAATCGATTTCCTGTAAAAAAGTGTCGATTGATTCAACTTCGTCGCATTTGCTGAGACTAGCTACGTGATTGACTGTAATTACATTGTGCTGTAATTTAGACATTTTTGTATGTTGCAGTTGTAATCACTCACCTTTCAGATCCGCTTTTCCTCTGGGGATGGTCGCGGGGCAGCATCTCTAGGAGGTCCCAAAATGCCTCACGATTTTCAATAATCGCGTATATTTTGCGTGGCTTGACACGCTATGCCACGACGGGATCAAGCCAAGCCGATGATGCAATCACGCTATATGTTTCTTGGCCGACCTTTGGGCCACTTTCCCGTCGGTGCAGCCAACATATCTCGCAGCGCTAGTTTTTCCTGAAGCATTCTAGCCACGTGGACGAATCATCGCCGCTGGTATCTTTCTATTCGGAGACGCGACTCGACATCAAGGCTTTTACAAATTTCACAGCTGTACACTTTGTATCATGAATTCCTTATAAAAACGCTATCTGAGCCGCTTGTGCTTGAAATCGCACTCGTTTGGTTATTACCCAGGATTAATATGCATAGGTGAGGAACAAAGACAGACTCAGAAACTGAAAGCTTTGCGGTGTTTAAGAGTACTTGTTTCGCGAACATGGGACGATAAAGTTCACGTAGTTCTGTGTTTGACTTACCAATCCATGAATCGATCTCATTTTTTGTCTTCCGTCATTCGGAAATGCAACTCAGAGGGTGCCTTAACTACACGACTCGGTTTGATGGTAAATTTTATATCCTAAAGCTAGTTTCATCGTCTAGCAGCTGACACTTCGAAAGAGATTACACATGGAAAAAGGGGTAAGAATTGGATAGTTAATTTCCTTCAATATTGTGAGCTTTGAAAAACTCTGGTCGCGGAATTTGGCNCATGATCTCCCCGTTGTAGAAAATATTAGCCTAATAGTGCAACTAAAATAACGTTTACTATAAAAACAGTAGTGTGTGAGGCACATTATGACTATAACTAATGTATTTCCACAGTATATTTTAGCTATTTTTGCTGTTGTCTTAGTCAATCAGCAAACGAGGAAAATGATTCGCAAAAATGGCTTAGAAAAAAACGAATTATAGTTCAAATGGAGGCTTTCAAAGTATATACTGTACTAAAGAAGGATTGAAATTATGAGTGCAAACAAGCTCTCGACGCATAAAGTGCTCGTCAGTCACTATATGTGTAAATCGTCATTAGCATTTTGCTGTGAAGAGTGAAGCTACCCAGAACACGTGTTTATGTGGCACAAAATAGCCCTTGGTGTTGTTAATATATACGCAAGGCTTAATCCGGCGGATCTGTATGATATAAAAATCAGGATGAAGCTTTTCGAAACGTCAGAATTAAGGTGTAAACGAAATCCTGCAAGCATGAATGTCACAAAGGCTAAACCCTTGATAGAGTATTTGTCCTTGAGCAAACGTTTGCCAAAGAGTGTGCTGCTTTGAACTCTTAAAACCTGATTTTGAAGTTACTGCGAACTAAAGCTGGAGTGAATGCATAAGCAAATTCCTGCAATTTCCCGCAAAACTGGATTTGCAGCTATGAAGGGACTTGTTTGATACACATGATTTTAAGTAAAACGTAAGAAGAAATAACGTTGATTTTTATAAACTCAGGCAATTAACAAGCTCTCCATTCAAAAAGCAGACCGTTGGCAATGCGCGCGAAAGCAGACACTTGCTTTCATGAACTTAGAACCAGAGCGTTATACAAATTACAGCACTGTCTATGCAAAAAATAAGAAGACACTAGCCTGAGAAGGATTTGAATTCCATCCTCGAAACCTTTTAGTTTCTTAATTTTGTTATCTTTCTGGCTGCAATATCATTAAAATAGCAAATTCCTTGTCTCACCAAACGGAATAATGGCTTAGAGACAAATAATCAAATGGTTAAGTGCCAACAATAAGAGGTTTGCATTGTCCTCTAAACCCACAATTAGAACGCAACGTGGTTTTAACGGCCTAAACTACCTCACAGGACTTCCGAAAACCATTAGATTGACGTGTCCGTTGTTTAACAGCGAAGTGTTTACAGCCACTGCCCGCCATCAATGCATCAACCAATGCTTAGCTCAGTACACCTTGAGGTTGACCTTTTGTGGTTACTGACAACATCTTTTTGGTCTCTCTATTTTATTTGACTTGCAGACTTGTCGGCCGTTCTCGGCATCTGCTGAATTCGCGACCGGACTTTAGCGAAAAGTTCAAAAACTGCTGTCTAGGAAATTCAGATCTTATTATTCGGTGGTTACGAGCATAGGATATCTTTGTGGGAAACTAGCAACGTGAAAAGAATAAAAAATTCAAACCTCAGAGAAAAAACAACGCTTTATTGACCCGGATAATACTGTCTTCAAACCATTCCCAAATATAAAACAAAACATCACAGAATGAAACAATTCAACTTTGCGTGAGAGTTGCTTTGAAATACTGATTTTCGCTCGTTCAACGTCTCAGTTTTTTAATCTGCAAGAAAGTGCACGTCCCGAATAAAATACCCAGCCCACAACTTTGTCGCCAAACTATGTTTGTAAAATTCATAACCTATTTGCTGGATTGTATGGTAATTTTCTTTCGAAGCTACTGCAGCTTTTCTTGTTATCCACAAAAAAACAGACATTCATGAAAGAGGGAAAAAGGAGGGATCATAGGCATAGAAAGGGGGGGCCAATGGGGCCATAGCCCCAAAAAAACTTTAGAAAATATAATCATTTTGTGCTTTGAGAGGCGTTTTTCTAAACAAAATAGTGTTATTCGCCTAAAATCAAACATTTTGCCCACCCAAAATTTTTTGCCACCCCAAAAAATTTTTTGGGCTGGCTACGTCACTGGGAATTATCAAAATATTTTGCTTTTGTCTCACTTATCGATGTCCCAAACAACCAATTTCTTTTTTATTCTCTACGGCGTAAGTACGCATTTATGTGATCTGAAAACCTTATCTTTTGTCAGGTTATCTCATTGTCTCGGGGGCCTACGATGCCGCTTAAAACAATGCTTTGTGCTCCGCCTTATTCAGGCAAGTATGGGCCTAATGTTAATTATCCCACTCCAGCAGCATATAAATGCGGACAGCAATTAGACCAGCATTACCTGATGTTTTAGTATAATGGATACATTTAACGAAGAATTCTCAATTGAAGGTGCGCGTCACTCCAACAAATGACGTTTCTCAACTTCGAAGAAAATTTTGATGCGGCACTGATTTCAGCCATTGACATTTTCCGCAGATCAAACCAAGTCTCAATCGGATCGATCGCTTGTTTACGGTCTTCTTCGTGACAAGGATTCGCTTTGCGGGAAACGTTTTCACAAGATCTCCGACTCTGCTTTAACCTTTCAAGCACGTCGAAGCAGATAGAGGGCGTGGGCAAAGACACGGTAAAATGTTTGATGATAAAAATTGGGACCTAAAGCAATGATGGGATGAATGATGAAGAGGAGTTGTTGATCAGCATCATGCCACATCAGCTGAATTCCCATTTTTATGTTGGTTATGTCGGACGAAGTCATTCCTGTCCACTGCGCCGTTTATTCAATAATGACAGATTTTTTCCTTAGAATATGAAAAGCTGTTAAGTGCGCCGTTTATTCAATAATGACAGATTTTTTCCTTAGAATATGAACAGCTGTTAAGTTTTTATCAGATCGCAGTTGCAGACGAGCCTAGGCTTCTCTAAATTCCATTTACTTCTTCTGTTTCTCTAATGAGTATTTCTGTTGCACAGTGCTTCCTTCATTCAAAGGATAGTCTTTGAACTGTTTCAGGCAAAATGCAAAACGTCAAAGGAAATGAGCGCTTTAGTGATTCCCAAGCTCTTCAGGCAGCGGATTAACTGTCAACAGAGAAGGTCTTCGCACACTCGAGTTATTTAATTACCACAAAACGAGTAAACTTTACTTAACTGAAATCACTTTCAACGAGGGCGTTAATTTATGTTCAGCTACTCTCTTTGGCTATAAGGTGTTTCGGAATCGCTCAAAACGTTTTTGTTCACTCAACTGAGTCCGCAGACACTGGAGTTAGAGTGGCTAGCAACAAAATAAAGCCTTTAAATCGCATCACCCAAAAACGAAACTTTCGAAGCAACGAGCACGCCATGATTAAAAAACGACAACAAATTGTGGCTAAAGGAAATCTGCGAATAGTTGGTGAAAACAATATTTACGTCGTTTTCATGGGAACTGTTGCCTGCAATTACGTACAAGGTTCTTTTCACTTGCAAATATCATATAGACCTACGTCACATGTGCTTTATGCTCAAATGAACTAAAATCACAGAAATCCGCTTAAGACCTCGTTTTCCAGTCTTAAGTAATAAACTGTAGTACTAAAGCAGAGTTGCACTCTTGCTTCAGGCTGCCCATTTCGCTTTTGTTTCAACGATTCTCAAATTGTTTGCTGTAAACCAGAGGTGGCCGGAGTCACATTTTCAGGCTCCAACTCCACTCCTGCTCCAAAGTTTATGAATCCGGATCCAAAATTGCTCACATCTGAGAACCCGACGCCTGTTCAAACCCAGGCAACCATGGATTCAACCGAAATTCAGCAATATTTGTACTTAATCAATGGGTTATATAAAGACCAAGCAAACTCTTGCTACTGCTGGAAATAAAAAGTGACTACGTATCCGGTGCCGTTTTTTCACAAATTTTTTACTCTGGATGAATCCGGATCCAGGTCCGAAAACTATCGCAGAAACCTGGCGGAGTCGACACCGGCACTCCGGATCCGTGGCCACCTCTGCTGCAGACAAGATCGTTCACATTGGTCATCATTGGGGTCGACGCAGTATCTGCAAATGTGTGCTTTCTTTAAAGTAAATTTCCTCTCAAAAGAATGCAAGTTAGTGTGGCGACAGGTAGATCGCGCCACATGTAAATAAATGGTCACCGCTAAATGGTGCCCATGAGTAACAAGTCACTGTGATAGTCACCACAAGCGAATTATCGTAATTGTCTTATAGATTTATAAATATAGTGCAACCCAGTAGTTGCAGAGTGAAGTCAGTGATGGATCTCCACTGCTGCGGGTTGCTTTCCTGTTAGTTAATGCCCCTTTCTCTTGTGCTTGTCTCAATAATTCAAAGCGATGCAGTCAACTGCAACATTAGTTCATAACGTCAACCACGTTGGCCTCGAAAGCAAAAACTGCGCAATTACGGAACATAGCAGATAATGTCGCTGTGGAAACTTGTTACAGACTTCAAGCAACAAGAAGAGATTGCTCTTTGCTTGTTGCGTCACGTAGTACACGTGCATGGTGTACTCCGTCATGTAACTATAGAAGTCCTTGCCAGAACGGTTTTCGAAGGAGGTAAAAATTATTTAGAACGTACTTTTAGCTTTGACTCAAAACCTAAAATTAGCTCTTGAATCACAAGCTGATGTTTCAGCTTCCGCTTTTGTTACCAAGCTCTTTACTATACACAAGAGAATATCAATGTCCGGTTGCGTGGGATAACCTCAGAGGTTCGCGCTTGCNTCACAGAAAAGCAAACACGGCCAAGAATGATCATAAAAAGGTAACAATCAAAATTTACGNTCGTNCATGTGTAGGTTAGCAACACGAGATGTTTGTTGAATTCGTGTCATTCAACCGAATTGCTTTCGAGCTCGGACGCAAATCCGGNATCTTGCTTGTGACGCCTTTTCGAGGTCGCGTGTTTGCTGCGGACAAACAGGCCAGGACAGATCGACTGGCTGTGATAANATTAATTTNGGACGCCAAGAAACACAGTGTAGGTTTTACAAGCTTGTAAGCGGGAATCGTAACATCCGTTCTGGTAAGCGCATTGCTTCTGTTTATGCGCCGACACGTACTGTCATCGCGAGCTTGCTGAGCGCTGAGTTCTAGGTCAGGTTGAGTTCCAGGCCAAGAGCAAGAGTTTCCAGCAACCCCTTTTTTACTCGACATGGCAAGAAAGTGCTTGAGGTGGAATTAATATTTGGAACGATGTTTTCTGATGAGGGCAGTAAAATGTCAAATAAAAACTAAAATCTACGACACGAGCTTAAATACAACCGCAGAGCAAGGCGGTTTGTTATGGCAACTGGTGGCTTCTACCGCAAAAATGAAGGGAAGGTGGAAACCGAGCAATTCTACCGCTTGAGTATTGCATTATACCTCTGCTTTCAGAATCATTTCTAAAAATGCGCTTAATGGAGTTATCTGTCTTACGTAAGCAGTTGAAATTGTTTAAAAATTGCCAGTGAATAAGACAAAAGAAGTAGGGTACCATATTTAGAAATACTGTTTTTGTATTTGAATAACAGGTGGATCATCTGTGAGAGGATTTGTCTCAAATGATCATATTATTCAGGTTTTGTGTTAAAAAAACAAGCAGTTACAAACCAAATAATAAAACCGTAATAATATCGTTGCGTTTCGAATGAGAAGCCTTTGTGAAGATTTGAAGCTAACGTCAATACAACCTTCCGAAAATGTAGTGTAAATTGTCTATTTGTTTCGTTCACTGATTGCCTACTGTCGTTCAGTTTTAACCGTACACTCGGCTGGTGATACAAAAGCGCTTGCGCGCTGTCACTTGTCCCTGTGTAGTTGTTCCTGACCTGTGGAAACTCGTTAACCATTCTTACAATTAACTTATTCTGTAAGATAAAACGGAGGCAAAGACTAATTAAACCAAAGAGAAATGATCTTATTCAGCTGTAATTTTTTGTATATTCAAGTTTGTTGCTGAGAAAGTGTTTTCCTCGCCAGTAAATCATTTTCCT
>JGI24021J15306_10003696_pt1 | contig 17390 bp, 9 predicted proteins | sample Ectturendosymbi1_FD_15306 | JGI IMG/M metagenome (IMG submission 15306) | reverse complement strand
TTCAGCATTACTTGTAATATTTTTCTCCATTACCAGAAAACAAAATGGGGTCGCGTGTAAACGCTGATTACATTTTCGTTTAAAATGGGGTCGCTTCAAAGGTTGGGGACCACTGATCTAGGCTATGGGCTATGGATTCTGTGATCAGCCATAACGCCTGAACAGATTGGGCTAGGGAGCCACTGAAATCATCCCTGGATGTGGAAACTAGCACGGAATCTTATGAACGTGATAAAAATATACCTTTGCATTTGAAAGTTTTGAGAAAAATCCATATTTGTATATTTGCGGTACTGATTTCTTGGAGATTAAAAAAAAATAAAAAACTGCTTCACCGCATCCGTTTGACCTTTCCGATCAGGTTCTTGTGCTTCGCCGACCGCCGGAATCCTCAGAAACAGGATCCTTTAAAAAAAGTCGGATTGGGCCAGTTAGGGGGGAATATTAGGGGGTCCAAAAGTGTAGGTTAGCAAAATTGACTTCTTGATCACGTTTTGGGGTCTAGAGAACACAGTACAGGGGGTAATGACTTGGTGTGTGGCTTAAAATATTCTTGGAGCTATTCTGAAATTTTAGAGACGTTGGGTAGACTAGGCTGCTAGCCTAACGGGTATGGGAGTTAAGGCCAAAAATAGACCCAGAAAATAGCTCGGCCACCTAGTGGATTTTTTAATTTTTTTCACATGTAAAGTTTTAATGTCAATATTTTGGCTTGAAACTTCGTGGGATGTTGTTAGAAACCCAAAAACATCTTTTCCGAAACTTTGGGTGGGTTAGCGGGTACCGACCAGGCCCGTTGCCAGGATTTAGCAGCAGGGGCGGCCAAAAACCAAAAGGAGGGGCCAAAAACCGAAGGGGGGCCACATTTTTAAAATACAGTATTGGATGTATGTAGCAACCGGTGGGCCAAACGGGAAATCGGGGGGGCGCCGATTTTAAATGGGGGTCGGGCACCACTGGCCCCTCCGCTGGCGACGGCCCTGGTACCGACTGTCAGAAAAGTGGCTTTAACCTCAAAAACACCCCTAAATCTTTGGACATTGCTCCGTTTGGCCCCCCACCAAAAATATTCAACTTTTTGGTCATCATTGCAAAGGTAAGGTCTTTACCGACACTTTTTGTGTAGAAAGTTTGTTTGTAACGTGTTTGGTTTGAGTTCTATGGCTTTATTAATGGATGCAACTGATTTTCCTAGCCTACGTAATAAACGGGGTTTCCCCCAAAGCTACGTCACAATGACGTCGCAGGCGAACGGGTCCTTTCTCAAAAGTTGCGTTGCTGTCTTACGAATCCGTGGATGGATTCACTGATTCAATCCGTTCGCGAGTTATGGTCGTTCATAAGTTTAAGAGCCACGATCGTGGCTTTCGCGGGCCTTACAGATTAAACCTGATAAAATAGCGTAATGTTACCCAGGAAAATAAACCGAATCAGTTACAAACATAAAATTACTGGAAGTTAGAAAAGCATATTTTGAGACAGATGAGCTCTCGAACCAGCCATGCAAGGCAATCTCTAGGGGGCACCTTTTCCTGAGAAATACGAAAATGACTAGACGTGGTAACAATCAATATTATGGGAACTTTGACGTTATGCGCAAAATAACAGAGCAGATGCTTTTCTTTAACTTCTGTTTTGACCCAGTATGATACGAGTTTGAAACTCGGTGGTTATCCAACTGCTGAGATGCTGACTTTACACTGACATGCTGCTCGCAACTAATGTAAGTGTCAATGCATTTTTCTGCATGATGATTTTGATTGAAATGTTTCTTTAGCGTTAATTTACATCATCTATATTATCATATTCTTACGCAGTTCGGTTGACTTTTTTTAAAGCCCGCCGAAGATACAAATTGATTGGGAATTCCACGTAAAGCACCGGCAGAATAAAGTGCCACACACTCTGGCGAGCTTTCTCAACAGAAGTTGGTTAAAAGCAGGCACAAGCTTCACAAGCAACAAACAGCAAGCGTCTTTTTCACTATCCACTCACATTTAAAAGTTTCTACGTAACTGTGCTAAGATTTACTTTAAAAGGAGCATGAGGCATAGCGAATTTGCGCCGTCAAGCAAAAAAATGAAAACCAAAGTCAAACACCAAAATCATTTAGGCCTCTTCTACATGCTTTAATTAAGTTTTTTCCCCCCTTTTCAAGATTATGAGCTTGTGGATCACAAACGATCGCTTTAGATAGGCATTGAAAATTTGCTGAGTTTGGTGCGCAAGCGTACACGGCAGTGTCAGCGTGCATATCAGATAGCTGAGTTATAGGGTTGAAAAAGCACCTTGAATGTTCATGCAAACTTAAATTAGGCCCAGCTGCTAACATCACGTTCATGCAACCCATGCCTCTTACTGTTGTTGATGTTCGCAGCTGTAGGAAAATCTCATTAGTTCAAGCTTTTTACTGTTGCTTCTTTCGGTAATGTTAGTAAAATGTTCTCATTCATCAATCGTATTCATCAAAATGCAAATGCAAATGTTTCTTCTTCAGTTGGTTCGAGAAGAATTGTGTGGAAGAGAGGCAAATGATGGTGAAATTCTCCAACTCAAGAAAACGCTTATCGTGGCAAGATCATTGTCTTGGTTTGGCATATCTAGTCAGAAAGCTGAAGCATTGTGAGGCATGTTTGCACATTATGGTATCACACTGAGTGCCAAATGCCTGCCAAAGATATTTCACATGTTTGTTGCGACCAATCGAAATCTTGTTTGCACTTCAAGAGTCTTCCACTACCTTGGTGTCCTCGGTCAATTTTGAAGAGTTTGGCACTTAAAACGATAAGTCTGGTTGTTTCGCAGCCAGTGTTTGCATTAAAGTGCTGAAAATTAGGAAGTGGTTGAATTCCTGACCAGCAGACAAGTATTTGGAGTTTTGTTACGTGACGCATCATCTGGGTTGCAACTAACACTTGTATGGACAAAGTTTGCAAAAAGTAGTACCGCTGGTTTTATTCTAAAACTTGGTTATAATCGAAGGCTTTTTAATAGTAGGAGTTTCGACGTAACGGGAAAGAAGTTGGAGCTAAAAGCCTTCCTACCATTGATCTTGACAGATGAAGTACATTATTTTATAGCAATGATGCTTTTTCCAAGAGCTGCATTCGAGTACTTGGGTTTCGCTTCATGTGTGCCTTCGTACTTATATGTCGTGCATTTGCAAAAACGAAAAATCCTGACACCATCTTGACTCAACTGCACGTAATCCGTACGCTAATACCTAAACAAGCAAATCAAAGCACACCTTTTCCGCTTTGTTGGCCGGGTTTGTAGACATCTTATAGCAGTGAGGAGCAGACAGCTGAAAAAATACAAATAAGGTGGTAATTCATTGGCACTGCGATGTCAAACAAGCGACACGCCCTGGTCGATGCCTACCTGGCTATCGTCCCAGCAGCAGGCACTCGCCTCGCACTGGACCCTGTTGCTCGACCCGTACTCAAAGCAAGCCAGACGTTCACTGGGCCTCACATCGCAGATATCGAATCGAAATGACGAGACAGCTCCGGTTGCTGAAAGAAACCGTCACGAACGAGTAGTTTCAGGGGCAGTTGGCTGCGATAATTCTTTTTTGCGCTAACAGCTGAAGGGCAAGGCGCAGGCGCTTGAAACTAGAGGTGCAGTTCCGTTTACAGCTGAATTAATCCTTGTAATTCGACTTATTTCCAGACGCAATTGACCACAAAAATTGCTTGCTGCCCACCGCCTGTGGCGGTCATACCTTTTTGTCAGAGTTGACCAAAGTTTATGCCTTCGAGTGTTCCGCTTTAAGCATGAGCGCAGCAAGGAGAAAAGCTAATTTTACAGATTTCTCAAAACTTTTTACGTCTCATATGAGCTACATTATTTTCGACACGATTTTCGACAGGAAATTTTTGAACGACGCTACTTCGGAAGTTTTTTTTAATCATATTATGGATTGACGCACACTTATTCCACGAAATGCCCGTGAAATGTTTTCAGGCACATTTGTCATGTCACTTCGGAAGTGCTCAGAGATTTCTGTAGTACCGTTTGAAGAGGTTTCTTGGTTTGCTTCTTCGAAACCTAAGGTTGGTAATGTGATGGGAGTTGATGCTGTGGACGTTTGCTGCTGATCAGTTTCTTGTGACGTTTCTGGTCGGTTGTTGATCATGTATCTGACGGCTGTAACACAAGACGTACCATCAAATACGATGTTGTGTTCTCATAAGGCATGGTGAGCGCGGCCATTTAAGAGGTCATGCTTCCCTTCCTTTTCTGGTATGGCTTAAGGGGCACCAGCGGAAGCAAATAAATCACATTTCATGTTCACCTGCACAAATTACCTCAAGAAAAGACGCCAAAACAAAATAATTTGATTGTCTGAGCTGCAACTATGTGGAAGTTGTACTATGCTAAGGGTACCGTACGGACTAACCTACTATATTCTGTCCTGCATGTTGCATAGGTTTTGCAGCATTGTGGCGCTTTGCTTCTTATTCTTCTCGCGCTGGTGCAACACACTTTACGGTTTGCACTGCGGAAAACACATATTGAAATTATTTTTTCTTCTGCGATCGTTGTTACCTAATAACAGCCTAAGGTGTCTTTGGCACTTTCGTTTTAGAAATGCCTTTTCGATGCTTTTTCAAACCTTCTTGCTTGAATGTCTTACATGAAAGACAAAGTGAAAAGGTCACGTTTGACGAAAACAGCCTTTGACTATAATTACAGTCATGTCATTCACTGACGATAAGCAGTGCAAAACCGTTTTTTATTTTCAAATGAAACTAATGCGTCGAAGGGACCACATGCTTGCCATGATTTAGTCGAGCATTGAACAACGCGTTCTCACCGTCGTAAACACACGTTTAAGTTGAAAATCATACACGTTTGAAGATAAAAAAAAATGCAACAAATCGAAAGTGGCTGAAACTGAAGTCATGGCGCAGGAGTGATTGATGAAATTTGTTGTCTGTTATAAAACTGCAACTCTTACGTGCAAACTTGTTTAAATCAAGCAATTGTTGTATCGGATAAACTTCATGCATGATCTTCCCGCCTAGGATTACAGGCTGTCCGGGTATATGAGATGGGGATACAAGAGATACATCGCACCAAGGCCTGGTAAGTACTGGGACCAGGGAGCATGAAAGTACGCACGCTACGTTTTCCTGTAGTCAGGCCAAAAGTTTCTAGTGCAAACCTAATCTTTTTGTAAGTCTTATCATGGCAGGAGGTAGCTGTTTTATTCAAGTTCTGATTCCTGTACAAACAATCTGTGCAAGTTTCGACAAGGGCTCCGTAACCCTGGTAAAATTTATCTCAGAAGCACTTCGGGTTGATATCAGTCTGCAAGCGAAATGAAAGTAAAACTGCGAAACCACAAAAATGCAAATGTTGAACACTTCGGTTCTTAGAGACAAAAACATGTTTTTAGCAAATGTCGACAGAATTTTGCCATTTTTTGGCAAGACAGTACGACTCTATGAATAGTTAAGAAATTGTTATGAACTAGCTAAAAAAAATATGCAAATCGAGCTCCAACTTTCTATCAAAGTAAAACTCACCGATTTTTCCCATTTATTGCTTTTAATAGGAAAACTGTAACGCAGCTGCAATTACTGGTTAAAATACGATATACATTCACTGGGCGATATATCTACCAGACAACAACATGATTCTTGTTTTGAATTACTCACAAAAAATCTAAAACGCAAGAAACAGTTACGTTTCTGAGTTAGCAAAAGCAATCGGAGCTCCAGTGGTTCCCAGTTTTTTTTCATATTCCATCCTTACACACCTAAACACCGCCTATCCCTTCCGCGAACCGAACATACTCTTTTATAACGTCAGGCACTGCAGTCAAAGCAGCTTGTCCTTGCTTAATATAGACATTTCCATTTAAACCAACCTCGTTGTGCAGTTTTCATGCGTTGAATAAACAAATAATAAAATATTTGGATTTCATCCACGGATTTTCCTCCCCAATTCCTCCCTGGAACAAATTTCTTCTCAGGAATGAAAAATTCCTGCTTGGTGAGCCAAGTGGCACCCCTTTGAGAACCACTGGAACAGTCGCTTTCTCACTAAAGTGAGCAGCTTCATCAACAGACAACAAGCTTTAGCAAACTACGAACTTTTTGCTCAAACACTCACATCTGCATTGCACAACTCCGCCGCTGGCCGATGTCTTGTACGAACTGTTACTGACTTGCAGGTGCCACATCATCCTGTTTTCAGCGTCTGGAAGGCACCACTGTACCATTGTCCCAACCGGGACAAAGCGGCTGTTGCATTTGAGGGCGCAGCGGGACAGCACCTCGTTTCCCCGCGAACACTGCAGTCGACCGTTTGCGAGCGGCATGAGACGAGCGCAGGTTGGAACAACTCCAGCTGCAAAAGGAAGTTCAAATCATACTGAATAAGATTTTTTTGATGTAAAGAATTTACCCTGTTCAAAACGAAGCGTTGATGTGGCCAAGTTGGTTAAGTTTGCAAGGTTGTTTTTTGTGAAAATCATAGGCATATCAGGGGTGCATTTCTGTATTATGGTGTAATAAGTTAGTGACATAATGTTTGAAATTTGTGCATATATCACCTTATTTTAGTGTTTAAAAGTTGAAGTTGATTTCCTTAGAGCATTGTCTTGAATTCAAGTGGAGAATTTTTTTTTAACTTTGAAGTGATTTTACAGTGGAAAAATCACACTTAGTATAAATTGCATCTGCAAATGGAGTGAAAAATTCCACTCATGTTTTGTTATGTAACCTCATTGAAAGATTGTTGGGTCTGCTCGAATAGTGTTTTCGGATTTGTGCATTTTTGAACAAAACTGTTCAATTTATTTTATTTACCATAACATCACGTCAGTGCAAAGCAGTCCTTGCAAGTACCCAACTGTTGTTCTTGTACTGTTGAAGGTTCTTCTACAGTACAATCTGATATTTCATCGCAGGTTATCTTCCTGATACGCTATCGTTCTCTTTCGGCCTAGCTTCGAAAAAGTGGGAAATTCTTTAACGTTGAGTTATTTCGAAATCGAAAAATAACAAACAAACTATGATTTTTAGAAAAACGTCAAGCAAGATTCAAAGAGTCACAGTTTAAGTTTCAACATATTCTGAAAGAGAATGTTTCGCTTGGTTGCCGGACCGTTTTTTGTTTGTAAGATGAAAACCAGCGCACAAAAATGACTACAAGATGAAGAACAGCCGAGAGCTTGAAAAATCACTGCTGTTTTCATAGGCTTTGTGGGCGATTATTTGATTTTCATTTCAAAACTGTCTTGTTTTCAAACTTTGCTATGTTTTCTGTTTGAGCTTGGTGCAGTTTAATGTTGGATATTTTTACAAATTCACCATTTCCAATAGGTTTTTGTCATATGCACATTCAACACGGTTTTACCACCAAACAGGCAAAGAAAGATGGTTCTGTTCAAAATGTATATAGATTTCAACTTAAGGAGCAGCCTGTGATGAGAACCGTTGGTCCCGACAACTCATGTTGAAATCTGTTTGCATAAGTATTTTTAGACGCTGGTTTTTAGAACTCCTAAGCACTGTGATGATTAGTTGTTGACTTCTAGGAAGACGTTTTATGATAAATATCACAGTTTGAATCATAAGAGGTGCAAGAAATAATATTATACCAATGCAAATGAAGGGCTCGCTGGGTGACCATTCTCGGCTGTGTGGATTGCAAAGTTTTTCGCTCGGTCCGTTTGCTTGGAAGTGCATGTGGCAAGAAAGCTGGCAAGAAGAACCGGTGAATGCGCCATCGCTGCATAAGACATTGCCGTTTGGAACGTTGAAGACCGAATCAGGACAAGATGCTGAAAAATAACAAGCATACATCTTTGAGCTTTCGACTGCCTCACCTTGGTGGAGATTATTCGCTCGAAAACAGTTGATTTCACTTTTACTTTATTGTCATGATATCTGCAGCAGTCAACCTATGAGTTTTCGCTGACGAAAAACTATCGGTTTTGAACAGTTGGCGCCTTTTCATGTTTCTTTATTGTATTTTTTCATCCTTCGCTTTCGCAGTTTTGATAATAGTCATCTTGTTTCAAATTCAATTTTGGAAAAATTTGTTCGAAGCCGATTCAAAACTCATTGTAACGTTTTTCCTCGAATTAGTCTTTGGCAGAACAAATTTTACTTCTTGTTCGGAAAATCATGGCACAGTTCCAAAATTTAAATTCAAAGAAATATTCAAAAAATATTCAATAAGTCTATCATGTAATAGCGGCTGCTGCTACGGCAGTATTCGCCCAATTCTCTTCTGCAAAACTTACAACAATGGGTTTGACAACTGTTTATGGGAAGTAGTAATTATTATCGATGTGGGTATCTTGCCAGCAGATGCAGAAATCTCAAAGGTATCGTTTTCGATTCTAATGCAGGTAACTCGCTTTCAACCATTTTTTGAGCTTGTTTACATTCTTGAATTGGAAAGGAAGGTTTTGGTGGTGATTTGCCAGACTTGGTAGTGACGATTTCGTTGACTTTCAAACCAACTGCATGGAGCAATAGTGTTTCGGCACACTTTTTACGCAGCACTTTATGGTACATTTTTTTGAGACCCTTGCATCTATTTTATAGGCTTTAGTGTGAGCGAATTTATTATTGAGGGGATTTACTGCTGGTAAGGCCGTTAAAACCGTTTCTTTTCAGTATCGGTTTAGCACATTTCACCAATTTTCTTATTTTCGTTTATATCAGACTTTACCCTCATTACAGCAAAACACATTCAGGTCTTGCATTCTTTTGCTTTTACCATATGTCAGTCATTCCAATCAATACCTTTGCACTTGAGCTTGTCCCAGTCGCTGCAACCAACACTGACAGAATCTGGTTCTTTGACGTCACCTCCGTCAAATAGGTTGAATCGTGGGTACGGTGCTCCGAAGGAGCATCGTAGAGAACAAATGGACACGAACTGATCACGCCTTATTAGTTCCACACTTTTGTTCTGAAAACAAAGGGATGGACTTTTTGCTTACGGTAAAAATAGATGAAAAAGTATTTTTCTGAACCTGAACAACGTCGTTTTCAGCTAAGTTCTATGCGATTTCATTTGGATCATTGCTTTTTCGTTGTTGTTTTTTTACCGTCTGAACTCATGTTACATTTCATCAACCTTTCCATGGGTATAATTACGGCGTTATTCCCTCTAAACGGCATCTGCTTGCGCATTTCGGTGACTTCACATCCAAATTCGCGCACCGGTTCAACAGATCACTTGCGATAAATTCCGACACTGTCTTCTGAACGGATTAGAGCGGTCGCTTCATGACGTAAAAGTTGTGGTCGCACGGTTTTGCATCCGGTCGGAAAATATTTGACCGTGTCAAGAAAGACACCTGGGCGGAAAATTTGCATGACAGGGCTTATCTGCCCGCAATCAGCGCACTGCGGTAGAGGCAGCTGCATTGTTTCTTTTTTTCCAGCACTCGTTTTAGTTTTGTGTTTTTTTTCTGTTTACTGATCTACGGACGTTGGATATCTGGAACAACCAGACCACTTTCAAAAACCCGTCTAATCGATGCTAAAATTGTTGCAGTGTCAGACAACAAACCTAGTCTTTTTTTTGCTCAAACATACGATTGCCGTGGGAACAGTAGAAGCAAATAAATAATCTCAGTTGTTTTCACTTTTGCTTTTGAAAGGTTGAACAGGTAGACCATCATATTCGTTTCGATCGCACTTCCTTAATCGGCGGCAACCTGTTTGGAACGTCAAGTGGTAGAATTGACTTTGCGCGATATACTTACAAATCGTGAACAAAACGGGAAAAGACGCCAAGTAAGTAGCGCTTGCAAGTGTCCATTTTGTGCTTAGCGGCGTAACAACGTGCGGAGCGTGACACTTGAAGCACCTGCGCAAACTACGATGAGCTGCAAGACACCAGGCTCAGGTGAAACGCCTCTGATGTGGAAGGGTGCGTCGCAGGAAACAAGCCATGTGCTAATTAATTGAGATTTGGAGAAAAACATGCTCACGAATATCATTTTAGAACGTGCGACAAACAAGGTGCGGTCACGTCAGGAGGCATGTTGGATGGATTTTGTTACACGGAAAGTTTCAAGTGGTCAAAATGTTTTGAGACAATAATTTTTGCTAAATACGCCTTTTCTGGGTGTTCTTCGCCAAAGGCTCGACTTTTGGTATTGCACTGAAGTTAAAACTCCTTTGGAGAGCATTTTATGCGAACTGAGGAGTAACTGTATTTGCTTTGTTGATGGCTTGAAAAATCCATTGTCTGAAGTTTCCTGGCATCTTTCCAAAGAAAATTAGGATTTGACTAGCGTTGTTGTTTTAAATTTCAACCCTTCGTCAAGAAGTCCTTCTACCACAAAAAAAGAAATTTCAGAAAACTTGTTTGTAAACATTTTATGCTGTGGAATTGTAATTTCGGAAAATTAATGTTTACCCACGAAAGAATTGATTAGCAGTGAAATTATAGCAGAAGGTATTTGCATCACAAATGGTAAAGAGAACACTCGAAATCTCATCTAAAATCTAGATGGCTTATTTCGGCAGTTTATCTTGTCAGAGAGAAATCCATGCCTTCTGGGCCCATTCGGCAAATTCTGTAAAAACAGAAAACTCTGAGAATCAGCTCGGGATATAGCATAAACCAGATTGACTCTCAGCCCAGGGGAAAAACTGTGCACCAGCTATTGCGTGGAAAGATGCAGTTCTTGGGAATTCCCGTCTTGTAACAGTGTACGCAGCAATGCATTCGAAAAGAGTGTTGCCTGCCTTCGCTAGTCAACTGTAAGTTGCTAAAGCTGCTGTTCAATCTAAAATTAGCCTCTTACAATGCACTCTCGTTGAAATGGATGCCACACCAGCCAAATGTAATCCAGAAGGGCGGTGCGGAGACATCAATAGTGCAGTGGGTTTGACTGTACTTACACGGCGTGGACCAAAAAACATCCTGTAGCTATAAGCTAAGCCAATCGGTTTACAAGGTGGAGTTTCAGCAATACCGCCTTTTCAAAAAATTTAAGAACGTGTTTTCTCTTAAAATCGTATTTTTGGCGGACTACATGCATTACGACTATCCGCACGTGACTTGAAAAATGTAGATCTTTGTCGATTTTCAATCGAACAGCAAATAGGCTTTATGGGATAAATGATCGAAACCATTCACTCAGTTCTTCTTAATAAAAGGCAAGTGATAATATCGGAAAAACCAGTGTTTGCTGCAGGAATTTAGTAATTTATTATTTATTCCTGAACAAAAGAACGGATGCTTCGCGAAGAACGATTTTACTGCAAAGATCCTTCAATGTCGTATGTTTTTCATGGTGTCAACAAATGATCATAAAACGCTGCTGATTGAGAACGATCTGTTCCCACAATAGGTCATTGCCTGACTTCGGGATGAAGGCGGTTTCCTTGGATATTGTTGAAAACAACACCGTTCTACAAAATGTTCTCGTTTATTGAAAAAGAATGAAAATAAATCTTGAAGTAGACATGAAAGCATGAATCCTGTTAATGCAATGCCCTTTTGAATTTTATAAGAATCTTTGTGCGAAATTCTTCTCGAGTAGACTTATGTTTTTGTTCTGTGCGCTTTTTTCATCTTTGCATTAGGATGGAAAAGTGCTTTGGAGGCCCCATTTACTTCAGTTGCTTCTAGGTAATGTAGGATTTATTTCACTATGAAGTTTTTCTGCTTTCTGTAATCAGTTGTAATTTAACAACCATATCGGTTTTGAAGATTTCGCATTTTTCCGATTTCCAAGTTCGGTAGCTTGTGCTTGTTTCACCCAAAACCTTTTTATCTACAGAAATAGCTGGTTACCCGGATAGTTGCTTTTTCATCGATTGAAAAGGCTTTGCTGTTTCGCTCCATGAGACTTATAAGAAGATCAATGCCGTCCTCGCTCCATATGCAGTAAATAACTATGTTGCCATTCGGAAGCATAATGTGCCAGATGTTTGTCACCATGCAGTAGAATTTGAACAGTGACGCTGCGAGACAAAATAAAAACCGTGAATAATATTTATGTGAAAATTACGTCAACAAACTCACCTAAAGGGTTTTAGTTTGTTGTTTCAGACATTTTCGTAAATTCCGGAATTGCCTACCAACGGAATAAACCAAAGGAATGCCTTAGAAATGCTCAATTCTTGCCAAGTGAGCAAGGCTGAAAGCGTTTTATGCGGCGTGGCACCATAAAAAAAGTTAATGACTAAAATTTAATTTTTTTTCCAAACTTTAAACACAGACTAATATAAAAGTCCCAACGGCTCTGAACTTTTGCAGCCTGTCGCAGAAAATCAGAAATGTATCACCGAAGGATTTATCTCAGTGAAACTTTTTTCAGTAGAACGCACGGGCGTTCTGCAAAAATCACAAAAATCTTCAGATAGCGTTATGACCACACCAGCAACGCAATCCCCACAGAAATATCTGAAGTGGAAGTTTCAGTTATTTTGGCTTAGCAAAGTACACTTCGGAAACAGACAGTAACAAAAGTTGAAATTAATGAATGGTTATAAAGCAACGAAGTATTCTGTTTTCCTTGACTGCGTACGGTACTAGAAAAACTGGGCAAGCATTGTCCATCTTCTTAACTTCGACACCAATTTGTGATATTGGTTTGTCTCTTATTTTTTGTAGTGACCATGGTCTTTTAGAAAACCTTAACTTCAAAACATGTTTCAAAATTTTCAAAAATATTTCAAACTTGCATAGATAAGCAAAATTTTTACTCCCATGAACAAACCTTCTTCATTGTTTCTCACCTTTCATGATTGGTTAAAAGCTGTACACCCTTGTTGCTGATTTCATTATTTTGAAGCTTTTAAGCTAAAAATATTTGTTTCAATTTACATTCGATTTTATAGACAGTAGATTCCGTCAATCTGAATTGAAACGTGAATGGTGATAGGTTCTGTGAATGTGCTTATCGTCTTTTTGCGAAGATGACTCATAGTTTCAAGCACTTGCTTTGCTTATAATTCAAAAATCCAATTTGGTAGTTATGCACCTTACTGTATTTTTGTTGCTATCAATGAACAAGTCGAAATCGAGGATCCTATTACTTCAAAACGTTTGAAATGCCAAAAATGATTGCACTTCAGACTGGAAAGATATATTTTAGACAAGAATGGTGTGACAAGAAAAATACGAAAAACAAAGAAATAAAACGTATTTACTGTGCTTGTTATTAGAATATTTGATTAAATAGAGCAAAAAATAATTTCATACAAGAAGTGAATTCTCATATACAAAATTTTATTCTCTTTAGAGACAAGTTTGGTTGTTAATTCATTGTTAATTCACAGATACACGCAAAGAAAAAGACGTAAAACTTCAAAACTGTTCATACTACAAAATATGAAAAGTTGAGCAATAATAATTTGTCAACATTGGTTAAACAGGAAGTCTGAAACATATGGTAGACATTTCGGTAGTCCGTGCTGCTATCATCAGTACGAGTAAATATAAAAATACAGTAGATACTGTATAGCGTAGATATATGAGTGAGTAGGAGCTATTAAGTTCTCGTAAAATACAGTACCAAAACTGTATTAGTAGTACTGGTGCGTTGTTTCAATGTTTGTTCAGCATCAGTATTGTCTATTGTTGCAACCTTATACCTGCATTTTGATGTGTTGTGCTTAAAATAATTTTGGTTTCCTTGTGTTCTTTGGGGAAAAAAACCTTGTGACATGGATCATAAGTCAGAACCAATCGAACGAACAAATAAAAACAAAAAACGTATATTGCAAAAATATCAGTTGCACAGTTTTCTTCAAAATGTTCCAAGTCTTTAGTTTTTGCAAATTTGGGTCCACATGCATGGTCATGAATGTTGCAATGTTAAACTAAGATATTTTAACTAAAGCATTGGATTTTCCACCGTACGCAAAATTTAAAGGTTGAGGTATTGATTTTTTCTTTCTTAATTTTAAGATCTACTTCACTCAACCATGTTGCTTTGCAAAGCTTTGCAAAATGCAGTGTTTGTTCAAGGAATGCAACACGAGATTAAGTGGCGCTATCACTTGCATATCAGTAGTGGAAACAAGTAGGTACCTCAAAAAATAACTAAAACCAACTTTGGAGTTTCTCCATCATACGGGAAAATTCTATCTCGCTTATCTGTGTTTTGCTGAAGAACTTTCTAAAAGCTATATGCATGATTTCACTTTGCAAGTAGTCGGTTGTAACGCTTTCTTGGAGCGCCTTGCAGAACAGTTCAAAATTTCTTGCTACACATAATATCATTTTTAAGTATAATTAAGCTTTAAGCACTGATGTTAAATAATCTAGGATCTCAATATTGCTGCTGGTAATGACATGCAAAAGAGGCCTAGTATATTTGCAAAATAGTCATTCGTTGATCACCACACAGGGCACCTTCTTGCAAATGAGTGGGGCGAGCCTCCAGTGAAAAGCTTACAGGATCTAAGAGAACAACTCTTGAAAGAACGCGTAGATAATACAGTGTTTTAAAAGTAATGAAAGGTTACTTACCAGAGGTGGCAGTTCATTTGCTTTTGAAAACTGTGCTATTTTAGCAGCTTGGATGATTTGCGTCCGACTTACAAACAAGAGCGGATTTTTTCGACTAACAACATCAGTCTGCGTTTATGGGCGTAGTAGTACAAAAGTCTAGGAAACCAGACTACTTTACATAGTAAATGATAGGCTGCGATTTTGTTCAACGGTCTTCAGATACCGTTTTTTGCATAAAAGGTAATGTTTATGTACAGTTCTTTTGGTGACAAATATTGCTGTTTATGTTTTTGAGTATATCGATTGCTTCATCCTGCCCGTTCCCGTCAGTGCTGACTTCTACAAGTCTCTTCATTGCTCCCAGTTTTTGGCTAAGCTTATTTTGGTCGAAGGTACCGCGCACGAAACGGTGGTGCCTGTTGCTTATTTCGCCTGCAGCCGCAGCCTCGCTTGGTACGACCTTGCGACGAAGTCTCGGCAAGCTGCACGTTGATAACGAAAGCGGCGGCACGTGATCGATACATTTATGACGTGCGACCAGTGTCGGCGAAACGTTTATCCTGATTGGTCATTGCGGGAGGGTCAATTAAANAGAAGACATCTTTAGAAGATAGTTTTATGAATTTTTTCGTAAACAAAGAATTTCTACAAATCTAGTGAACGTAAAATGAATTGCAGACAGGTTTTTTCGTATAAATACACCCCGTTATGAAAATTAGCAAAAAGGGTGCTTGCCATTTGAGCAGTTTTGTTTTTAAAAAAAGTAAAATTGATGGTTGAACATTTCATTAGAATCTTGTAAGAGCCCGACGAAGAACAACTTCATGAGACGGTTAATACTTTTAGTGTTCAAAGCTACCTTGCCTCTTTAGGAGAATATGCGATGTTGAATCTTCGTAAATCATTTAAGAATGATAGACCAGCCCCTGTTCTTGTTTGTTAATTCTGTGCATCAACGCGCTTTGATTGAAATCACACCACCAGTTGATGTCTTGATTTGTTTTTTCTCTTCTGCAAAGTTTTTTTCCACCAACTTCCATGGTTTATAAATTGAATTACATTTTGCGATTTTTCAACATATGTGGTGTTGTTCAAGGTTAGGTGAAGCTGGTATATTATGCTTGTGCACATTGGGTCGTGAAAAAGTTGCTTTGGGTGTTTTTACTATATGATGAAAACTGGACGTATTTTTATGATTTTGAGAAAAATTGTACTGATGTTGACCTATTATGCTTTCTGCATTTCAAAAACTCTTTAACAAGAAACATCACTGAAATTATACAATTTGAATTCACCTACAGGTCAGCAACCTTGTCTTGCACCTTCTCCGTATGAGCCTGCAAAAAAGTTACTTTTAATTTCTTCAACATTTTTTCTCTTGTCTATCCATATCCTCGCAAATAGGTACAAGGATTTTCTTGTTCACTTCACGTATTTCCTGATGCGTTTGATTCGTGTCAATTTAGCAGTGCCTTGCGTGAGAAACAACAATTTTTGTGGAGAAGAGCGATAGATTTTAGCGACAAATCTTTTTCAATTTTGCGGCGGAAAAGATCACTGACTGATGTATCATGTTTCCCTGTTAATCGGCGTGACTTTTCAGCAAATGATAAAGTTGGAAGCACACTTGATAGTTGACGCATTTGAAAATGTGCTTCTGATACCTACTGACAGCGAAAATGTGGTATATTACTCTCTACTTTGAGTGCTGTATCTGCTATATCTTCATAATGTCCTGTGAGAAAAACAGAAATCTAGCATTTCACAATTGAAGAGTATCAACGTCTGTTTTGAGGTTTGTTGATTGCGCAGCATCAAATTTTGCAATAAATATTTTTTCATCAAGAGCGTTTGGAAGACATTGATAAGAAACCATACAACTGGTAGTAGCTGACCAAGCAGAATTCTGTGGCGTGTTTGCCACAGTACCTATCGGTTTGCATTAGAAATTTACATCGTTGATTGTTATTTTTTGGGGACGGCGTCTGCGAATGGTATCTTTTTTACCTTTGAATCGATAGGTACCAATTTAATAAACATCACCTTAAAAGACCAACTTTTCCAACAGAGCACCTGAAACGTTTTATGCTCGTAAATCGTGTGATTGACAAAATGTTGATGCAGAACTATTTCCCAATAATTCACACCATTCACACCATTCAGGAGATATTCGTTACTCGTTGCTTTAATCATGCACAAAACTCTATTTTTAATTTTCAAATCTAGAAAATCTATTCGCCATCTACAACCTAGAATGAAGAGTCCAGTGTTGTTATGGAAAGCTCAAGTACTAGTCGATTATGGGTCCGTCGGAATTTTTGCGCCTAATAAACGCTTGTTGTTTTACTGCATAACAGTTTCAAATGATTCAATAAAGCATCACCCAAAGGGAAAAAAGACCACCGAAAACTTATTTTCAATAATTATTTCTCAGCGATTTGCAGCATTTGAACTTCTGCAGGCATTCAAAATTTGAACAGCTTAGATGATATGAAAATATCACTGTATAATGTACGATTGGAAGACACGTGAGTGCTTCAATTTTTCGACCACCACTGTAATGAGCATTTACTTTCTTGTTTTTAAACGACCTTGCCTAAGCTGGTAATAAAACATTTCCTTTTTGTGAATGAGTGTGTTTTTGTTTAAATCGTTTTCATCGATACTTTTTGATGTTTCTAGCAAAAAAATAAGGTGCAAGGAAACCAGCTGAAAATTGTTGCGAATAAGCTCTGTTATGTGTGTTCCTTCATTGCGCGCCCATATGGGCGGCTACCAATAATGACCAAAGTGAGATTCATTTCGCCTTTACATCTACAATTTATTTTCCTTTTCCGGTAGTGTTGGCAAGCAACATATTTATGTGAACATGAAAAATCGAAAAAATACATTATTCGAAAAAACGGTTTCATCCGGTAAATTGTCACAAATATACG
>JGI24021J15306_10003695_pt1 | contig 17390 bp, 8 predicted proteins | sample Ectturendosymbi1_FD_15306 | JGI IMG/M metagenome (IMG submission 15306) | reverse complement strand
CAGTTTGTTAAGATGTTATGATTTATGAGCTTGTATTACGAAATTTTAATTGTAGTCTTGAGTTTGTTTTTTCTCTGCTGTTACTTCAGCCTTTCAACTTTACGGGGGGCTTTACGTCTGTGCACAGGGGCTTGACATTATAAATTTGACACAGCTACTGATTTATAATGTTTCATATTTCAGTTTGGGGGGCTTGGAGCTTTGTTTGGGGGGCTAAGCCCACCAAAGCTCCCAGTGGCGACGGGACTGCAACGCAAATGGAAAATACGCCTGGATTTGAGAAACAAAAAAATTGCGGTTTTCTCAATATTGTTACTCTTCAAGAATTGGTAAAATGAATTGACCTAAAAAAAACAGGTTATTATAAAATATTTAATTGACTTCAGCACCCATGCGGTGTTCATGCTGTTGGTCTGTGAAGGAGTTTGCAGCATATTCGGAGATTACGAAACTTTTCTGCAGGTAGGTTTAAATCACAGCCAGGCTGAGGCGCATACAGAGAAATTTTTGGACATGAAAATACGAGGCCTTAATTTCTGTCTTTGACAGATAAATGCCGTTGCTTGGTAGCATCTAAATCAGTCGATGAGTCACTTGCTAAAGTCATCATCGAACACTGCATATTCAGAAACTTATACCAAATGTGCAGAGCTATGAATTAAACTGTGGAAGTTTTGCGTAGAAGTTGACAAAAATATATATAATCAAAAAAATAAAAATAAAAAATTAAGAAAGTGAAGAGTATTGTCTTTACATATTTCTCAGCGATTATATCGTACAGCACAACAGCTGCAAACTACTTAGTTCAGGCCCGCAATCGGGGGGGACAACTGGGCAATTCTCCTTTCCCCGAAATTTTCGAAAACATTTTGAAAGAGCCCAAAACGTTTTAGTTCTTCGGTAAAACAGTAATTCGCAATCATTTAGCAGAACCCCTCCGAAGATATCAGCTTGTGCGGCCCTGGCTTAGTTTGCGAAAATTTTCTCAGATAATAAAAGCTGTTTGGACATCGAAATAAACAAAGACACAAATTAAATGCGACTGCGACAAAACTGCAACTGTCTGCAAGTTCAGAAGTTTAACTCGGTCATTGAGGACTTAAATCGATGTAGCGTTGAAACGACCTCGACGCAGAGGCTAAAATACCAAGTCTGATATAATCTCTCTCTCTCCAAATAACAAGAGCATTTGACTTGAGACTGGCAGGCAGCATGAAGTCTTCTGCAACTCTTTAGTTTGCCCATTTTGGATCTAGTTGAATTAATTTCAAATGAGGTAGTCTACCACTGGAAGTTTTTAGTTGATCTACTGCAGAACCAGTGCTTGGATATGGCCTGATACGAGTCAACTCAAACCAAAAGATCTTAAACAAACAGGTTGCAGAAAAAAGTATGAAATGATTGGCAGCGAATTAAGAAGATTAGCAATGTGCGCATCGCAGTTAGGTGCGTTCCGATTCATATAACACAATTTACGAACTTAAAAAGGTTTAACTTACAACAGTGTCTGAATCCTCACATAAATGTTCTTTTTTTTCTTCACATTTCGGCTCAATCTCCAGCTCCTAAAGTGTTAAACAAAGTGAATATTTGTGTGAAAACTTGAGATTTCTAGATGCTGCCTTAAAACATTCAAAATGTTAGGCGCTTGCTTGACACACCGTGGTGTTGGAAGGAAATAGATCGTAGCAGACGTCAGTCAGCATTTCGTTGGGTGGTTTTCAAAACTTTGGCATTACAAGCACTTAACGCTTTTAGCCTCATGACGGTTTGAACTTTTTGTCACTTCGGCGTTGATAAGGAGTCAATATTTTATCTCCTTGTTTGTAGGAAATTGCATTGAGCTCCTCAAGAAGATTGAACATATTTTGGGCAACAGTGCCCGAACTTTCAGTGAGCGTGCGTAGCCCTCCTCGACAAATATTTTGAAGTCTGTACATCATTTTTCTCTGTCATTAAAATGTTTAGACATATTGTGAGATGAGAAATGCTCTTGAAGCACATTTCACACAGTTATTTCACGAGAAAAAATAGCAAAGCTCTTGATATTTCCAAATATTTGGCACACACCCAGGCCCATAGCCAGGTTTAAAGGTTGGGAAGGGCAAAATACATTTTTAGGGGGTAGAGCAAAAAAAATTCGGGGCGGGACTGGCCCTAATTTTCCCCCCATGGCTACGGGCCTGCACACAACTTGGATGTGCGTATATTTAATGGAGAGCGTAAAAATACTTTGTGGCCGCAAATAGTTCTGTGACTCATGCACATGTAAACAAACGTCCACGGTTGCTAACTTCGAGTTTGAATGATTATCAAAAGCGCACAAAACCTGTTTTGTTGGAAAAAAACGAAACAGCTTTTTCTGCAAACAATGAGCAGCGCATCAGCTACACGTGTTTGAATCCAGCCGTGGAGTCAACCAAATCGTCGCTGCACGCAGGGCTAATGCCAACGCTCAACCTTGCAACAAGCTAGACGTTTGAGTAGTAACACCCCGGGCTGCACACTGATATCTGTCGCCAATGGGAGGCCCGAGTTGTGGGACCCAGGCCCATAGCCAGGTTTTAATATTTTTGAGGGGGAAATACACTTTAGGGAGGATAGAGTTTTGTTTTTATCATATGTTTTAATAAAAAAATTTCTGGGCATAACATAATTTGGGGTGGCACAAAAAATTGGGGGGCGGCACTGCACCCGAATGTCCCCCGTGGCCACGGGCCTGGTGGATGAATTAAATAAAAAAATTCCCAAAGAGTACTTCTTGTTTTGATGTTTTCGTTTTTAATAATTGACTCATGCAGTACTCTGACTCATGCACATGCAAACTAATTATTTCAATAAGAGCTGATGACGCCTACCTTGTAGGCGAAATATATACTCTGTAAGATCTTCAGTGTGTGATTCTTTGCTGGGAAAGGATTCCTTTCGATAGACAGTTTTTTTAATAATTTGTTTTATTATGTGGGCCTAACCGTAAGGCATATGTTTATGTGCAAAATTTGCCAATGTTTAAAAAAACAAAATAGCTAAGGATATTGTAAAAAACAAACAAAGAAACTCTTTCATTCAACTAGAACATATGAGCAATTCTGTTACACACTTTCACTTATACATCTGTCTTTCTCAAATGAGCTCTCCCTTTGAAAAATGTTTGCACTACCACATTTTTTACATCGACTGAAAGGAATTCTCTTTCAATGCCACGTTTGTTGGGCATTTCCTGTCACATGGAAGATTTTGATACGTTTTTATTTAAAAAACTGTAGTTTTGAAATTTCATAAAATGGAATTTTTGTAATTTCACTCTTTGGATACACCCCTGCTTTGGGTGCCCGGGGCCGTCGCCTCGTTCGCGTCCCCCCTCTGCACGCCTCTGAGGAAGTACAGAACATGCTATAGCAACTACCTCACTTGCCCGTGCGGGCTCGTCTGGCTTCTTGTCCTGTACGTTTTCTTCAACGTCATGCATTGGTTTCGAGTTAACTTTCTGCTGATGCAAAACATCGTTTTGATTAACATCGAGCCTCCAGCGGAAACTGCATTGCTGGTTTGTAACGTGACGGTGCTTACCTCATCTGATACCTCTCCAGTCCCATTTTCTTTAACTTCGTGTTCAGTCTAAAACAAGATTTTATTTTTGATGTAGCACTAATAAGCAAGCAAAATATCTAAAATAGTCTGTATGCAATGAACTTCAACAGTTTCTCATGACAATATGCGACAGAGCGCCCATGATGTTTTTAAAAAACATTAGATTAACCTTATGTGTTTTTAAAAAAAATATGGTAACCTGCTTAGCTTTTTGTGAGGACCCAAAATAAACCACATGTACCAGAAGTAATGTTTAAAAAATTTGCTTAAAGAGATGTTAGGTAGCAGGGGGTTGCGTTGGTTTGGAAGTGATTAGTTTGCTCAGTTTGTGCCAAAGTAAGATTTTTAAGATTTTTTACAGTTCTTTAGAACCGTCGTATATACTGCAGACCAGTCCTTCCACTTATGTACTCTTTGGAGTGCGCAGATGCCTCCGTTTTTATTGTTAAAAAATCTGCGACTTATTAACATTTTGGAGTGCGTTTGGACTTGGACTTCACATTTAAAAAAAATTTAGCTAGAGTGATTGGACTTGGTTGCAAACATTCAGGGCTAGATCTGGATCGTGAAATATGGCAGTTCGCTGTCTCTGGTCTGTGGGCGCTATACCCTCATAATGACTGACAAAATACATTTGCTGGACAATTTAGATAGTGATGTAATGTACTTTTGTACTACTAGTGTCGTGGGAATCCCAACTGACATTCACGTGGCTGTCTTATGTAATGTCATTGTTTCTGGATATGTTACATTCTGCGAAATCAACACATTTTTGGGAAATTTATTGTTTTTTCATTATTGACAAAATGGCTTCAAGGGCCGAATTTGATCCGCGAGCCGTGGTTTGGAGAGCTTGAAAAGCACCGTTTCAGAGTTAGATTCAGTTATATCATAATATGCTTGCACATTTATGATTATATAATATGCTTGCACATTTATGATTTATTTGATACAAGCTTTTGGTTGGAGGGCAAGGCACGGTAACATGGGTAGTATAAAGTTTTTGTGGTTTGCATATAAAAAAATTTATGTTTGCATCAGGGTATTGTTTGATGTCCATCAGGGTATTGTTTGATGTCATTCGAAAATGTACTTGACTGGCTGAGGTAGGATGTTTAAAATTCATCAAACGTTATGCAGCTTCCAGAGTCAATTAATTCCTAGTTCACGGGCCCATTATGGCTAGTTTTCAGAAACATGTTGTCAGTAAAGTGTATATCTTTTTCAATAAACTTCTAATCTGAACATTTAAAAGCAGCCATTTATTTAGATTCCTCCACCAAACCATTTCCTGTATTTATCTCCTCTTTCTTGCAGTCAAAGTAGCAACAACCTACTCCTCGATGCATCTACTTTTCTAAATAAATTATCAGAACACACCCTATGCTGTTTATGGGTAGAATTTCTTGAAAATGACCGATCGCTTTTCTTCTTGCAGCGGTCGGTTTGTTGATGGATGATGTGTCGGTGGTTACGTTTCGTTGAAAGCAGCAGGAAGTACAGTTCGCATAGCTTAGTTGAATGTAGCGTTTGATAGTAAACTGTTCAGAAAACCAATCATTCCAATGATTGAAAAGTGTAATTAAAGATCGTAGCGGGAATATTGATTGCCGCAGGCCAGGCTTTTACGTCGCGTAAACTGGAAACAATTAAAAAAAGTTTGTTTTGTGCTTTTTCTGCTTTTCAAATCTGTGCTTTTTTCGCTTGTATTTATGCATCAAGCTTAGGTTCCTTAGTCCGCATTTCATTCTTTTGAAATAGTGATTGCGCTTTTTTACCAACTTGAAAATCAATTAAAGGAAAATTCGCCTAACAAAATGGGTTCTTACTTAAAGTATTTAGAAAAATAAATTGAACTTTCCTTCTCAAAAATTTCGCGCAAAACAATGTGCTATCTTTTTGACACCAAAACCATGTCTTTAAAAATTCATTTACTTTTTCACCATTTTTCATTTTCAAATAATTATTTTTAAGACAAAGTATAAAAATGGCAATAGTGCTTCATTTCAAGAAAATCGAAAACGAAGCCATGTATTGAGGTTTTACCATAATAAGTGTTTGTTGCTTCATAATAAGTGTTTGTTGCTTCATAATAAGTGTTTGTTGCTTCATAATAAGTGTTTGTTGCTTCTTTTCTGTTCGGATTCAATTTCTTCCCATTTGAATTTGATCCCTGACGTTTAACTTGTTGGGTCTGTTTTTCTCAAGGCTTTAACAAAAACATGAAATACCTACACTTACCATTAAGAGCTGTTCAGCAACGACCGTCTTTACTTCACACTTTTCCTCTTCTTGAGCAGCTTCTTCGGATTCCACAGCAATGTCCAGAACGTCACCTTCTTGCTTCTGCAAGACAGTGTCAACGCGTGATGACGCTGTAAGTTCACTTGGTGTCAATGCAGCAAAGTTTTAGATTCTGGGCAAGTAATTGTACATTTATCAAATGTTTTGCGCTAATTGCTTTGAGTGCTTTGCATTATTGCAGATGAACCCGTTTTTTTCACGAAAAGGATCATTTGTGGAAAATTGTTCTTGAAGGTGTTCTGCAGCAAATCACAATTTGAAATTTTTCTGGTCAACGCGAACTCAACAAACAATACTTTACGTGAATGTCATCGCGAGCACTTGAAGCACAGCATCTTGAATAAGCAGCAGATAAGCTGTAAATCCGGAGGCTCACATGCATATCTTGACAAACAGTATCTATAAGCTTGAGGAGTTGAGTCTACCACCATGGAACTCAGTAAAATAAGCGATTGTGACCGTGCTTCATTTTCAGGTACTGGTTTGAGTCAAGCTTAGCTATCAATTGTGTTCGTATATCATACCTACCAAAGTGTGCGCAAGAAAAAAACAGCTTGTTTAGTTTGAAAAAAACATAAAAGTCACAGTTAAAATGTAAACAGGACTTGCTGAGGTTTTTCGGAAATCCTTCATCTTTCATCGCGTGATGCTAAAATGGCGACTTCAGCAAAAGTTGTGCTGCCATAAGATCTGAATGCGCGCACACAGTTATTCGCAGGACTTGCCATTGTCTTCAACTAAGCGTAAAAGAGATGCAAGTGTGTTGAGCTATTAATTATTGTTGTTTAATTCTGAAAACTGTTTGTCATTCAACAAAGTTTCGTTTATTAATCTGCCAGAGCAAGTGTTTGCACAGACATTGTTAAAAGCCAATATCATGGGCCAGCTGTCCGTACAGCCGTCTCCTCTCGTCCGCAATGCCCTGTTTTTCTCATCCAGACGGCGGATGTTGCGATGTGCATCTGTTCAGAACTTCATATTCTTTTAAGTCTGCCTAAAATATGATTTTCTGCATAGAGCCACGAAACGTTAAACAACAATAATCCCATGCAGAGAATCATGTTTGTTTTTGTAGATATGTTGACGAAGCGGTCACGCCCACAAACACGCCCATAGTGGAAGTGGCCACCGATGGTAGTGTGACTTAAATGTGCTTTGAATTTGAATTAAAAATAGTTTGAATTGTTGTGAGAGTATGTTTCCCAAAATATTTAATTCTCTTTTTGAAACACCGCTCGAGCACCCCAATGTAAAGTATAGAGTTCTTAAGGATTCCCGTTGTTTATTTTCACTTTCTGCTGTTGCTGGAATTATTATTGTTTTTGTTTTGTTTTTTAATTGTTTTAATTGGTTTTACCCTTGATCCTAAACCGAGTAACTTCCCGTGATAACCACCAAAATTTAAAAAATCGGTCTGTATGTACACAGTGTAAACACGTAATTTGTGGTACAGAGTATGGCGTATGCACTCGGAAAGTAACTACTTTTCCAAAACATATTTAACATTTGTAAAATTTATTACTCAAGTTGGACTAAAGTGTTAGTTTGCGGTATGTAGAGTACGTCTTCAACAATAGATAGATTAAAAAATAAAAACAAAATACCAAAGCAACACTTATGCACTAATAGGTCACCTCGTGGAGAACTTGGTCTTCATTTTCAGACTGTCCAGCGCCGAGGTCATCCGCGTCATTCAGTTCAGACTAAAGTGTTAAAACATTTGTCTGACGTCTTCACATTTCCAGAACAAACCCTCCGAAGATGTTGCAACATTTCAAAACTATTTCGGCTTTTCACACAACACATTCCCGAGACATATGTTAAGGTACGGCTTTGGTAACTTTGCAGAAATCAATAAATGACTCAAAAACAACTTGTTCGTCAATAGAATCAGTGAAACGCCGTTGTAAACCATAAAAGCGCAGTTTAATGTAAAAATAATCAACAGTACCCTTTGAAAAGTTATCCTTACAAATAGGCACATAACTTTTGTCTGAATTACTGTCAACATCAATCAGCAACAAATAGTCTTATTCTGCCGCAAAAGCAGCGAGTGTGATAAAAGAGTGTTACAGGTATCTGCATCGCCTTGAAGCACTGAAGCAGGCACAAGAGAAAGATGGTAATTCGGGAATTAAACTAACAGGAAAGCAACCAGACGCAATAGAGATCCCTCACTGAGTTCACTCTACTTACTATTACAAGGTTGTACTATCATTATATAGGGGTAAGTGAATTACGATAAGTCGCTTGTTGTGACCATCACAGTGACTTGTTACTCGTGGACACCATCTACCGGTGACCATTTATTTACATGTGGCGTCATCTTCAAGCCGCCACAAGAGGAAACTTGTTGAGTACAACATTTTACCGGCAATTTTACGTCCAGTTTTGCAAAAACTTCAAATGCAATAATTATTGCTTACACAAAAATAGACAGTGTGCTCTTTTAGAACTTACATGAAGTACTACTGCAACACATTTAAAACTTTAAAACCTCACCACGACTATTCCACTGTCGACGTGCTCTGTCGTTGTCAAAGCATCGTCAGATTTTGAGTTCTGTTTACAGAATAGAAAGAAACTCATGAACCAACCAATGCAACTGTAAGTTACACGTGGAAACAATTCCTGAATTAAGCAGATTGTTACCATCGTTGTGTTGTGAGCTGTTGTCGAGCCTCCTCTTGCTAAGGCACAGTCACTAAAGAATTCAGTGAATGGAAATTGCTTGCAGCTCCCTTTTACTACACAAACCTATTTGAAAAGAGATCAACTATTTTTGCACAAACAAATATGAAACAGTTAAAATAAAAATGAACCTGACTTGCTGCTTCATTATCACAAATTTTGTGACACTGTTCAAAGCCTTTATCGTGTGAAAACGATGTTTTAAGAAATTGTGTGAAACAATCTAAAATTGTGCAACATGGTGCAACGCCTCAGGTTGTTTTGTGCTTTGAAAAAATACTGATATCCAAATCTGGAAAGAATTACGAGGAATATGAAAAAGCATACTTTTCATTCACTCATATACGACATGTCTGTAATTTTGCATCAAGGTAAGTTGATTTTGAACACAATTGGAAATGGCTGAAGGTACATCCCTCCTCTTAAGGCCACGTTTCTCCCTGCCACTATATAAAGTGCAGAAAATTTTAATCCACGAATATAGACGCTTAAGCATTTTTTTCATACAATCGAGAACTTCACTCTCAATGTTAAAACCCTTTAAGTCCCGCGCGCTCCAAAATTTTGGCGCTAGACAGTGGTGAACATTTTCTTCCAGAACTCGCCAGACGACTGTGCTAGAGAGTTGATCAAACCCTCAAAAGATCCGGTTAGACATGTACTGTAGATTAAAAAAATTGGGGAGGTTTGGATTAAAGGTTCTTTTGGGTGACGTCATAAATTGGCGTAAATTTTAGCCCTTTTTGCTCAGGTTACCTGACCCAGGGCCCCAACCCCCTAGGGGTAATTCTTTGTTTGTCTTTCAAAATGAAACAAAGCTGCATTTTTTGAGCCCTTGATGGCGCTGCTGCCGTTTGTGGTTGGCAAGTTATGCCAAATATGTTAAAAATAGTTATATAATTCCGTGGGATCTAAATTTCTTTCATTGTTCTTTGAAAATCATAACTTCCTAACCACAAACGCTAGAAAGGTAATCAAGGCTTCCAAAGATGCGGATTTCAGCCTAGTGAAAAAAAACATTGGGCCCTAGACGTCAGGGCCCAGAGCCCGATGAGAGGGTCCAAAAAGGCCTAAACCTATCTCAATGTTAACGTCATCCACAAAAAACCCGAAGTCCAAAACTATCCAAACTTTTTAAATCTAATCTACATGACTTTCCGCATCTTTCGAGGGTTTGAACACCTCTCAAGCTCAATTGGCTGGCGAGTTATGGCTGGCCATAGGTCATGGGCCATAGGTCATGGGTGCCCGGGGTCAGCGTTTGTGGTAGTACAATTTTTTACAAAATTTTAGTTTTTGAGCCATAATTTTTTATCCAGATATGCTAGAAAGCCAATCAGGGGCTCTAAAGACTCAGATTCTAGCCTAGTTTCCAACCAAAACTAGAAACAAAAATTTGGGCTATTGGGTCGGGGCCCAGGACCCGATATGTAGGGCCTACACAAACCCAAAACTGCCCTCTTTGTGACGTCACCCACAAGAAAACAGAATCCGAAACCGACCAAATTTGTGTTTTGATCGAATCTACTAAATTAGCTGCATCTATAGAGGGTTTGAACAGCTCTCTAGCTCAATCGCCTGGCGAGTTATGACTTGCCGAACTTGGCCAAATATCGGGATTCAAAGGGAAATAAATTCTTGTAAAATGAAGACAGATTAAGGAATGAAAAATTTTGTTCTAATTTTTAGTGATATTCGCAGTGTAAAATGTTTCCACAACACACATACTTTTACGTACTTTACAAGGTTGCTCACTGTAATTTCCTTTGTCATACGCTCAAAAATATCGTTATTTATAACGCATGGATAGGGATTCAACTTAACAACGGTTTTTATTTTCATCTTTTTCATTTCAATTACAACTTATATGATAAATACCTTTTGAGCTAAATTTGGGCAACTTCAACCTTTGTAGTTTAAGCTTTTCTTCAGTTGCTAGTAACAGTAGGGGAGCAATGTACATCCAGGCTTACATTTACTTTCTAATGATTAAAAGACAACTATCTTTGACATACCTCGTCTACTTGTTTTACTACATTTCCAAGAACATTCACAACAGCTGGACGGACGTTTTCTTTCACAGAAGCTTTCTGAAGCTGCAAAGCAGTTTGAGACACATAACAGTTTAGGTCAGGGGGGTGCAACCATGCAGCACTGCCGGGCCAGGGGTATGCAACCAAGCAGCACTGCCGGGCCAGGGGTATGCAACCAAGCAGCACTGCCGGGCCAGGGGAGTGCAACCAAGCAGCACTGCCGGGCCAGGGGAGTGCAACCAAGCAGCACTGCCGGGCCAGGGGAGTGCAACCAAGCAGCACTGCCGGGCCAAATGCATATAACCAGATTGGTCCACGGGTCACGGCTGCATGTGTCAAGTTCTGTGGGTTAGGCAAATCGCTGGCCACCCACGGAAGATTGCCTGCACCCTTTAAAACCGTAATGCATGTTTTAAAATATGTATCTTTCCGCGGGCCACAAAAATTAAACTCCAGGACCACTTTTGGCCGGCGGGACACGGGTTGCACACCACTAGTTTAGGTGATTACTTCCATCAGTGCATTTGAATAAGACACAAAATATTTGAGCCATTACAAGGAACTAAGCGCCTGAATCCGTAAAAGTCATCTTTTTCTATTTTTTCTTGTGTTTTCCGAAAAACATTTCATAAAGACTTCAAACATTTCTTTGTGTGTGACAAAAAACATTTTTACTAATTTGGAATCATTTTCGTCACAGTCTAATGCTGCTCAATACAGTGGTCATAAAAATTTGAAAGAGATGGTCTGGAGTTTTGCAGTTCGCTTTTCTACGATTGGTCGTTAACACATTTCGTGTCACAGCTTGCTATTTCATACGTATAGTCAGTTTTTTTTAAAGAAAATGTTAGATACCCGGTATGGACCTGTAGGGACCCGATTCTCTGATTCTAGGGACCCGATTTCCTCTGATTCTAGGGACCCGATGGTGATTTCCTCTGATTCTAGGGACCCGATTTTCAAATCTAGAGACCCTAGTCGGGTCCCTAAAACACCTTAAAAAAACCTGGCATGGGTCAGATATTAAGCAGCTCACCACAAAGCAACAATTCGACTGATGCCTATTATCATAAGTTTAATGAAAACACTCAGCTCAGTGAAATTTTATAACAAGTGCAGTGAATGAAGACTGATTTTGACCTACGCGTCATTTGCTTTAGAATACATCCTTGCAGCACGACATGCAGTTTTACAGTTTGGATTTTGCCAAAATAATCTCCGATAGTCAATCCACCTAGCGGGGCTGATTGGGCATATCATTAAAAAATTATTTGAAGAACGTTTCCTGTTTTCTGAGAAGTTTTGGGATTTCTATATGAGAGAATCAGCTGTTATTAGGTTAAGGATGTGCGCGTGGAAATAAACGCCTATCCAACAAATGTGTGAAAAGCGTGGCCGTTACGATTTCCGAAACACATTTGGGTGGCAACGACAGTAGTGTCGCAATCTGCACTTTTATATCAACCATTCCTTTTATTTTTTTCTAAATCTGAAGCATGTGGGTAAAACAAAAATTTTCTGCGTTGCTGCATTGCATTTTTAACCTTTCGATTTAGGCCAACCATCACGTGATATGACTGAAGCGCGTTCTGGGACAAGAACGTTTCAAAAATATGTTTATCTAACAGTGTTGAATCCCAGATGTTGAAACTTAGCAGATTGATGAAGCTATGCTGGGTTTTAGGCCTAACAGCAACAGGCATTAAAGTTCTGTGATCATTCTGAGACAAAATAAAGTTGCAAATCCACAACAACATGTGATCAAACGTGGGGTAATCGTAATCGTCGATTACAATCGATTACACTTGTTTGTGTAATCGTAATGGCAATCGATGACATTGCGATTTTGCTTATTTGTAATCGTAATCCTGCACGTGGCAAGTAATGGTAATCGTAATCGATTACATTTGTGATGTAATCGCCCCATGTCTGCATGTGATTAATTGTAATTGGTGCTCTTTATTCTTTTTCAATGTTTTTTTGTATTTATTTAACTCCAACTTTGCATCAGGCGCTAGCCTGATTGGTGCAAGTTTGTTGCGTCACAACGAGCTTACGAGAACAATCAGAATCGACCACAGGACCCAAAAACAGGCCCAAAGCGCCAAAAATAATAATAGAAGCTGAACCGGCGATTCTGGTAAAACCAGAACTAACCAAAAAATTAGCTTGGCCTAAAAGTTAAAGTGTTCTTCAGGGCCGCATTTGGCAAAGACATTACGAACACTATTCAAAAGTGCTGCACGAGCTCTACTGAGAATGTCACAGTGGACGAAGAGGAGTAGTTCAGTTTCTACGATGCCACATATACAAGGACGACAGTGCTTTTAGATAAAATTCAGGGGTTGTGAGCAAATTGCAGCATGCAATGTATAGACGTCAGCAGGGGCCATTCCTGGCAGATGATAGGTATTGTTTCCTGATAGGTAATCAGCAAGAATCAAACGATTCGTGAAGATGGAGTAGCTGGCTGATGATTTTGTGTCAAGCGGAAAGGGTTTCACAAACCGGAGATTTCACAGAGAAAAGTTAAAGCCAACAAATTATTGAGTTGTCGATTCTGAACCTTACTTGGTGCCGCAAAGTGCAAGGAAGAAATTATTTGAACTATATCTGGTAGTGCTGGAGAAAAAGGAGAAGGAACAATATGTCGGACATTAATTTGTAAAAGTACCAGAGCTCAATTTTTCTATTAGTTAGGATATGCTTATGATATTGATATCAAATAGCACGTCGTTTGAGGCCGTAGTTTTACATCAGTGGTGGGGGGTCTCGGGGCACATAGGCCAAACGCGGCCCCGTGAACATTCAGCATTGTTCGCCACAGAAGTTTCGTTACCCAGGTTAGAGGACAACATCGCGGCAAAACGAAACTCTATGATGTGCAGATACTTCGACTGATAAGCCAAAAGAAATATCTCGCGCTCCATCTCATATTTTCCTATCCTTATTTTCCTCAGTAAAATGCAGGTTGAATTTTAAGATGAATGTAAATGTTTTTGCAGCCCGCCAGCGATATTCCACATTTCATGCGACCCGTGATAATAAATAAGTTCCCATACCCCTGTTTTAAAGCAGCCTGATATAAATGTGGGGGTGGTGAACTCTTTGGTACGTCATAGAGCACATTGTTCCGGACGAGGCTAGAAATTCTATGGTTTTAGTCCCAATGTTTCAGAAACCCGAGTTGCCGAACTCGAATGAGTCTGCTGAGGGTTTAAGTGAGTTTTGAGTCCACGAGTACAGTCTCGCTATCTGAAACTATTGCAGACAATTTCGTGTTCATGATCAACGGTTGTCACGAACGCCCACGTTTATTATCTAATAATGCCTCGCTGTTGTACTAACTTCCACGAGACATTCACATCGTATTACCAACCGCTGAATCTGCGCTTAACTTTTATAATTTAGGAGAGCGGGAGGTAATGACTAAGCGGAAGCAGGTGTTTACATACAACAACTACTTGAAACTTGCATTTACGTCGGTAAATTCAAATTGCAAATGGTGAAGTCCAGGCCCGTAACCACGGGGGCGCAGGGGGGGATTCGCCACCCCTGCAAATTTTTCACATCCCTGGAAAAATGTGTTGGACGTAGTTTAAAACTATTGGAAATAGTTTAAAAATTTGGACTCCTCTCAAAAACTCTTTGCCCCGCCTGGTGTCCCAGGCTGGTTAAGGGCCTGGTAAAGTCAGACCACAGTGTATGTCGTGATTAGAAGTTTTAGCTCAAAGTTTTTGAAAGAAGATAAAACTCGTCGACATTTGGTGGAAATAAAATGGAAAGCAAGTTGGTGATAACCTTGAAACGCTTAAAGAGAAAGAACATGAGGTAAAGCTAAGTCGTACTGAGCGTCTATCTATCTCGGGAGGAGTTGCTCATTCCCATAGCCATTTTTCGCTGCAATGGACAATTGCTCGAGCAAAGGCGAGACGCGCACCAGGAGAGAAATTGATTAAAGCCAGCGCAGTTGTGGAAGTGGCTGCACAATGTGTAGCGATGCGTTTGATGATAAGAACGCAATGTGCTTTTTGTCAGGCAACGCCATCAAGCGGCGCAAACATGAAATCTCAGTCGATGTTCTGCAAGAAATCACTTTTTCTGTAAAGCGCAGTTTGTTCGCAGTTGGATGAGACAACAAATAACGGAAGTGATGCACAGATCGTCATAGTGCTTGCACGGAATCGAGTGACGAATGACTTGGAGCAGTTTCTCTTCTGCTGCCACTTTCAACATATCCACGGAAGAGCAACTTTGTTATTGGTCAAATACAAATTGATCAAATCACAAAAAGGCTCATTTTTGCAACTTTGCTGCTAACTAAGCAAACTTTAAGCAATAAAAGTTATTTTTAGCAAAAATTTGAAATTATGCTACTTGACGCACTATCAATAAAGTTCGTAAAAACTGTCTCAAAGACTGAGCTCCCAATGGCTGAAGCTAATTTCATGCAAGTAGGTTGTTGAGACTCATGTTGGTTTCAATGTATTTTCTGGTAGCCTTTGGTTAACATTTTAATGCCACTACAGCTTCAAACGAATGAGATCAAGACACATTATTCAATCAAATTATTAGTATCTTGTACAGTACTGCTATGAGTAAGTGTTCGGCCAATGTTGACGTTGGAAAGGAAGTTGGATTTCACTGCAATCAAGTACAGGGACGGACAACGCAGACAGTCGTAATGCTAAGGTCAAATTTTCTTGGAAAGATTTTGTTCTGTTGTACATTAACTTCTTTAAACAATCTATTGCAATATCATCACTTACCTCTTTGTCTTCTTTAAAAGTCACTTGTTTTTCGTATTTTGGCACCTCTCCTGGAGCTTCAATAACTGGTAAAGTGACTCGAGCCTGAGAATAAATCAGAAGAGTTCAAACAGTTTTTGTAACTACGTAGTTTTTTCTATATTCTATACTTCACTTTAATATGCTGCAAGCTGAGGTAAACACACTGTGTTCTTGACGGAATGTCATTTAGACTCAAAAATAGCTCCGAAAAGCGGATATCTGACGTATACCAGGATTTGCCCAAATTAAATCCATAGATCTTCAGATGTACATATCTGAAAAATTACAGAGAAATCACGAAGTGAAAAGCCATTTCGAAACGGTATTGCTTGGGCTTTTTCATTATCTTCGCCTTGGCCCAAACCTCTCAAAATATGGTACATACACAGTTCGCCGATATCAACATGACAGATGAACGCCATATTTGAACCAGAAATGAAAACAGTAACACAATGGAGGAATTCAAACTACAAAAATGAGCAATAATAGCATTAACCATTTGAAGTTTATGATCCTCTTCATACCTGTTCTGGTTCTCCTGCAACATTGGTAAAGGTGATGTGCTGTTTGTATTCCACCTCTGTCATGTCTTCATCGATTTGCTTCTGAAGTAAAGCAGAAAAAATCAGACGATGAAACGAGCGACACAACATCGCTTGGCTTAGAAAATACACAAAAAAGATTGAAAAATACCAATCGCAAATTTTCTTATGTTTTATTTGAGTTTAGTTCTCAATCATACTTTGGCCTGGATCTTCCAGTGGGTGGTGTGAACCTTCAGTTAGGTGCGGACAAACTGGCTCAAGAGCATTCGCGACATTAACTGCAAATTTAACGTATTCACTGCTTTATCATCTTCTTCCATTTATTCGTGTCCGCATTTCTCTACGCCGTGGGGCAGCAGCATCATGACGCCTCGTGTATGATCTTATTCTTTTCGAATGCAAGACAAGCATTCTCTTACCACTATTTGTAGAAACGAACCTGTTTACATCAGCTCAAGTGTTTCGAAGAAGTAGCGTATTCAACGGCATTTCACAATTCATCGCCTTCACAAGACTGTCACCCTCCCATTGCATGTCCAGGATTTTTTCCGAAAAAATCTTGAAGTTTAATTTTGGAATTTGCTTCCAGTGTTGGTTTAAAATCGTGGTTTTATTCCAGAAGTCTCGATTGATTTTACAAGAAATTTGTGGGTTTCCAATCCTTACTCAAACACTTACGCTCGACTTGCATGCAATATGTCTTATCATGACCACAAACATTTTCGCCCAAACACAATAATATTCTCGTTCATATTGTACTCATATGAATTGTGTTATCTATCATCGTTCAGTTTCACTGAATGCTAGCGGCTGGTTACGACAGCTTTGCAGCAATTTCCCTTCACCTTTTCCTGCCTGTTCTCAGCATGAAAAGGTTAAAAAATAACTCGCTGGCAAATTATGGGCAAGGAGCTCATGCATGGGCGCAGCAACAGATTAATTTAGGCGGCAAGGTTATACTGCAGGCCGATTATGCTAAACAAGTTTGTCCTAGGCTGGTTAGATTCAGTGAAGTTTATGTTTAGGGTAACTTAGGGTCAGGTAAAGTTCGCTTCAATCGTCTCTGGTAACTATATATATCGATTTCCGGATGAAGTGGGTATGCGGGGATGAAACCACCAGTAGAGCTTAGGGTTACCGTAAAACCTCTATTTGAGCGCCACCTCTAATAGAACGCCACTATAAAGGAAGGGGTGAAAAATAGAGCGCCACCGTCTAATTGAACGCCACTTTGATGAATTCTTCTAGTTTGGAAATAGTTACGGCTGAAATCTCCTTTCTACCGTGTTTCTCAAAAAATAAGACCTACCCTAAAAATAAGAGCCTGAATTTCCAGAATGATTTTAATATAAGCCCTACCTTTAAAATAAGACTTAGTCGATAGCGCGAAAGTGCAATGCTAATTATGTAAATGTGTTAGATGTTTTTTCTTTTCA
>JGI24021J15306_10003694_pt1 | contig 17390 bp, 11 predicted proteins | sample Ectturendosymbi1_FD_15306 | JGI IMG/M metagenome (IMG submission 15306) | reverse complement strand
ACAAATAGCAGGAAAAGCGACATGACCATTACCTGACTTTGGATAAGGACTGAGGATGCGTAATTTTACGTGAAATCGATTTCCTATTAAAAATTTGCTGATCGATTCCTTGCTTACACCCATCGTGTAAAGTACATACTTGACTCTTACCTGAGTGACAGATATTAAAACTGTGGTAAGTAAGCCTTCCAAAACGCTAAGAAAATAAACAGTTGTTGTCTGAGAGCTGTAATCGTTCATTTCTAAGCACAAAAAAGGACTTCTTCCAAGCCTTTCTAAAAAATAGTATGCCTACTGCCCCGACAGAAGATGCTGCGAAATAGCTGAACCGCAATTGGTGGATATTCTGTGCGGTTTTCTCCTACGGACCGAATTTCCATATTACCACAGATGAAATTTTGCTAATACAGACAAAACGCTCTCTCTCCAATAAAGTTTAATGCCACAGGCCAAATTTTCTAGAAGTGAAAAAAATGTCTTTTATTGCAAAGCATGTCTACAACTCATTTTTCGACCCTGAATAAGAGCATAGAGGCGAATCCGTAATTCCCGAGAGAAAGTTCTTAAGAAGTTCTGCTGTAATGCGTTAACGGCCACCTTCTGCTGGCCGTCAAGTCATCGTATTTCTGCTCAATAGTTGATACACATGCCAACGGCGTCTAAGTCCAAATCGTTCGTTGTGGGTGTTGGACTCCAGGAAGAGTGCGTGCTGTCGCAACTCTTTTTCACAGTTTGCATGAGTTGGGTAGGCAGTCACAGCAAGCGTAACGAATGCATCACTGATGGAAAGTGCAAGCTTTTGTATTTTGCCAACGATTTGACTCCAGAATGTACGTGTCGGCTTCCAGCTGCATGCGATCAAGCTGAAATAGAAATTTGTACTAAGACAAATACCTCCTTATCTCTATGGAAATACGAGTCAGTGTGTACCCTGCAAGTAAACGGTAAAACACTGCAGCAGATTAACACTTGGGGTGGCATTCCCGAGTGACGGAAGGCAGAACAAAGACATTGACACTCGCACTGGTAAAGGGCATTCAGTAATGCGTGAACGCCAACGTCCTTTGGTCACAAAATCAGAGTTTTCAAATACCACAAAGCTCTTGGTTTTCAAAATATGACTGACACATCAAATTACAGACATGTGGCAGTTACCACAGTAGTATCAAAGCTACTTGAACACTTCATATTATCTAGCATATATTCTTTCCTGGGAACCACAGACAATCAATTTGGTTTCAAGGCTGGGCATGGTACTGATCAATGTACATTTTTGTTGAAGCAAACTGCTTCATACTTCGTAACCGATGGTTCATCAGTGCGTGCTGTTTTAGGTGCCTCGAACGCATTCGATCGAGTATACACCTGAAACTATTTGCGAAATTAATTCAAAGAAAAGTGCCAATGTATTTTGTGCGACTGCTCAAACATGGGTACAAAGAACAAACGATGCAAACAAAACGGGCAAGCATTTGCCTGGACCATTTCATGTTACTAATGAGGTTTGACAAGGGGGGTATTGAGTCCATACTTGTTTGCTGAATATTTAGATGATTTATCCACTGAACTAAACAACATCAAAGTCAACATCAAAGCAGGGTGTTATATTGGTGAAGTCTTATTAAATCACTTGATGTTTGCTAGTGATACCGTATTTGTGTGTTTTGTTTAAGTGTACGTGGATTGCAAAGTATAGTCGATGTGTGTCAGGCTTATGCAGAATCGCATGGAATTATTTTCAACTGCAATAAAACTGTTTGTATGACGTTTAAAGCTAAGGGTGCAAAAAGCATAGTCACCCCATTACTGACACTGGTTGGTCAAAATGTAAAATCAGTTAACCACTACAAATATCTGGGGATTGTACTGGATACTGAGCTCTCAGATAACAAAGACATTAAGAGACAATTGCGATATCAATATTGTGCATCAAACAAGCTGGAGCCTCTTTTTCCCGATGCTCAAATGCAGTTAACATGTACTTTTTCGTTCCTTTTGTACGCCCATGTATGCATCGCGATTATGGTACAATTTCAGGAAGTCTTGCATGCAGAGATTGCGTGTGACCTATAATTTTGGATGCAGAGCTCTATGCAACCTGCCCTGGAGAGCGAGTGTTAGTAGTCACCAGGTTCAATGTAACATTCCTACCTTTGAGGCCGTATTAAGAAAAAATACGTACCTGTTTTCGAAAGATGCAGAAAGTCTAACAACGTATGGTTTCGTGCTTTGATGCAGTCAGATTATTTACCCTGTATTCGTCCTTATTCTTTGAACACTACAATCGCATTTTACTTTGTGACTGAGTGCTCGAACATTGCAGTGATTGTTCCTTTGAGGGCGGGTCATGCCACAACGCATTCGTACTTTACCTGGCCTCGACCAGTTTAGGAATTAGTGTCCTACCCTGCAGTAATTTTGTACCCAGTGTTACGGGTTAGTGAACAATAGTGTTAGGAATGTGTCTGTAATCCTGTGGTTCTGGCTCCAACTACGTTGCAAAATGTTATGTTGTTTATGTTTTTATCAACCTGCGTTGTGCAGAGTGTGTGTTTGTACTATGGACTTCGTGTCTGCTGTCAAACAAATTCATTCATTCATTCAAACTAGTTTTGTTCTAATCTTCACCTACGGTTTTGAGACCTGGATAATGATCAAAGGAGTGTTATCACAAATGCAAGCGGCAGACATGCATATTTTTCTGGAAAACATCACAGTACATCATGACACAGGGTTAGCGGTGGTGAAATACGCATAGTCCTCGATGTCGAACCACTTCTTCGAACAAAGAGATCCCAGCTGCGATAGTTCGGGCCATGTGGCCAGAATGTCTTAGGAAACTAAGTTTGGCGATGCAACTTTGTTGAGTACTTTCAGGAGAAAACGCTCCAGAACCAGGCTAAGGATCAGGTGGTGTGATTAGGGTATATACACATTTGATCTGACTTGGTTGCACCTTAGTGTGGAGACTGCAGAACTCTCCAACATGCTGAGCTGTCCTCTCAAAAGTTTCCTGAGGAAATGTTGGTATGAAAAATGAATGATTAATTTCAGTGTTTACTGATGCACCTAGGGCCACCCACCTCCTTCCGAAAATCACTACAAGTTTCTCATTTTTTTTGGAAAACTTCGTAAAAAGATCTTCACTGTCTGGAATGAATTTACAAAACCTTAACATAACTAAACTTTCAGAACTTCTAGAACCTTAATGAATACCTAAAAAACTTTTAACGAATACTATACCTGTGGGATGTGGAGGCCTCTCGCCACTGCAAGCTCCAGTTGAGCGACACTTAGAGTTCACCTGGATACACTTCAAGATATTGACACATGATCTTAAAACATCTTGGCTGCCATCAAGATTACAAACACATAAATGCTAGATGCCCACTTTGTTGATCGTAATGAAGAATGAAGATTGGAGACAGTAGAATTATAAATACTGCAGTAATGGATAAATTAAAGACAAAATGTTTTTTTGAGTGGTGATTTGTAAGATGACGTCTATTTTGGCGGTAGTAATATTTCTCAAATACCTCGTTATTCTTCAATTATAGTATGTGCTGGAAACTTTAAAGTCCTAAAACTATGGTTTAGCTAAATCACTTTACTAATACTGCAACTTAGTTATAACTAATCAAAGATAACAAGTCATTGTACAAATAAATAAGAAAATGGCCCTTGTATACTGAGTAACCATAATGATTTTGCTCATTTCTTCAATTACATTGTTGCAGTCAAGATGAGATTCAACAAAATCTTAACAAGCGGAAGTCCGAAGCAAATATTACATCTGTAGCTGAGCAGTGAGTATTACTGAGTGTTGATTTAAACGGAGTAGGTGTATTAGCATGACACCAAAGTAAGGCTCGCTCACTTGGCTTTGCTGAGAAACAGGGGTATAACGAGGTTAGATGGCGCCCGGGTCAAGAAGCCCCACAGTCATTCGGCGACCCCATAGTGATTCGGCACCTGGGGAATTGTTCCCCCCTTTCCCCCCCTCGTTACGCCCCTGCTGAGAAATGACCATGCAACTAAACAAGAAGCACAATGCAGAAAGGCAAAAAACAATGCAAGCAAAGCGCTCAAAGCACAGTTGACACCAACGAGATTTGCACAGTGAACCCAGCAACATGTGCTGCGGTGACTAGTCCACCCGCGACAATGTTAGGAAAGGAGAAGCGGGATTGCTGCGTCAATCATGGCCACCGGCACAAGTACGTATACGCTAATGAAATAGTATCAACATTTTTCACCAATTTGTTTGGTACAGCAGATAGGAAAAATATTCTGTATAGGAGGTATCAACCATGCACTGTAGTCATCAAAAGTTCGCAACACTTTGGTGATGTATAGCCCAAAATTTCAGGATTCAGACTGGAAGTTATAAACTATATTTTCAAACATTCTTTAGCTGGTAGCTGCACGTAAATCTGTGAACAGCTAACTTTAACACATACGCCAGTAGGCTCTTTTACATTTAAGCAAGCGAAACGCCAGCGGACTTTAAGAAAAGTTGGTAAAACATACAACAAAATCTGTATTTGATTTTTCGCTCAGCACCGTGCACCTTTGTCCATTTTATCTGCCAGGATGAAATGTGTTTTTGATAACAACTATTAAAGCAATGCAAGATCCTATGCCCTGTTCCCTGTTTTCCAAAAACTCCGCTAATGACATGAACTTAAAGAAAAGGTTGAATAAAACCAAGTGGAAAAGAGCACGTTTTTGGAGAAACTTTTTTGCAAATATTACTTACATTAGCGATCAACTGCCTTGATGAAGTCTGGTACCTTTAGGTAAGGTTATCTCATTAACAAAAACTTGGTTGAGCTGGCTATCGATTTTTTGTTTTAGACACAAACTTTTTTACATGGAGTACCACTGTAACGTTCGCAGAATCGCTGCGTATTTTTGCTTGCGTGCTGTGCTTACGCGACGTTTCCCCTTGATTGGAGTAATTGCGCGTCCGCGTTTCTCTGCAGCAAAAGGCTGCCACAGCATAAGGCTGTTTCTGAAAAGGACACAAGGTCCTCGTAGCACAAGGCTGCTTTCCATAATTTTCGTTGACCACGTTTTGTGAGCAACGTTTTGTTGGCTACGTTTTGTGGGCTTGTGTGAATAAAGGTAACGTGCATTATCCGAATTTTATGGTTCTTCTGATGTGGGCCTGAATTTAAGTATCAGGAAGCTACAACCACCATCCACTGGATATTCATAAAGTTCATGACCATTGCACAATTTAGGCCATTGACATGGTTTGCAAAGTAACTTCAACCACGAAATTCACTTGCATGTAATCATGCCAAAACATTCTTGTCTTCGTATAACCCCAAGGTAAGGTGTACATTTTCGAAGGGCATCCTGCGGCACATGATTTTAAACGCTTTCTTTTGTTGCACTCTATACACATTTGTTGTGTGTTCCACACATAAGGCCATAACGAAGGTTCTGAACAAAAAGCAGCTTTTAAATGCTTTCTTGAGAAATTGTCTAACCACCTCTCCAACTTGCAAAAAACGTTTTTGCCGAGTTTAAGATTTTTTTGAGACGATTTTGAACATAACGTTGAAGTAAATGGCAAAATAAGAAAACAATTCGTATTTCGTGCATGTCAGCGCAAATAAGGGGTTATTCCTCTAACAAAGGCGGCACTATTTTCTTGTTACTGGCAAGTCTGTCAATTTAAAATCTTGCACTATCACGGCATGCTCGGTAATACCTGTTCACTTCAGTTTACGTGAGTCATGACTGAAAACCTAAGTTCAAATTATTCGGATACAGGTAAATTAATTTGCTATAGATGCCAACAGGAAAAACTGAATCCAGGTACTTTTAATTTATCTGAATATTTTTTGTCTAAATCTCAACTGCACACTGCACTGATAAGATTAGATTGCATTGTATTGTAGACTTGCCGTTTTTTTCTGAAAAGTGCTAATTGCCAAGATGGTATGCTGCTCATGCTTTCTGTATTTTTCATCAACTTTCCCTTAAAATCCTGATTTTGTTGCTGGGGACTAAACTGCATAAATGGGAACGATTGCAGCCAGGGTAAATGACTTGATCGACATTGTAGCGGGTGTGTTGCAGTGATCTATTAAGTGTCATCAAAGTTGTAGTCTTACTGCTGGAGCATCAGCAAAGACGATACACTATTATATATTATACAAGAAGGGCTTGCTGAAAGATAAAATAAAACGTTCAAACAATATGGCGAAGGTGACGTAAGACAGAGCTTATCAGCAATGTATCCTGGTAGGGTTCAAGCCGGCTGTATTTATTCGTCACTGCTGATAAGAGAAGAGGATGTGGCAATTTAAAAGCGCTGAGTGGTGTCGAATATTCATGGATGTTAACGTGCAACAAGAAAAGGACAGCTTGTTATAACCGCTGTTGGTTACCCGCGCTTTCCAAATATTCGGGTTTATGAAAACAGCCAAACGACCCAGATTTTTGTCATGNGTAAGAATGATGGGTGTAAGCAAGGAATCGTGTGCAAGTTTGAATCATCGCAAAAAGACGAAAGCAGATGACAGTCAACTGATTCCTCGAAAGCATACAGAAAGACTAGTGCTTTTAAGTGTAAGAATGAGTCTAAGACAGAGTCCCACCCGGATCCACGTTCTGTTGAAATCGAAAATAGACTCAATATTTCATTTGGGATTGGGAGTGAGTCTTTGCAAAATATTTTTTTCGGCATTATTCTCGAATTCCACGCTTATGTCGTGGAACTTAAGAACATCATTAAAATTTTGCTCAAAAAATGAAAAAGTTTTGTTATTGAATAGGAAACGTCTAATTGCCCTGATACAATTGATTTTTCTGCTGATGCTGCTACTATATAACAAAGGAGCGCTAATGTCGAACTTNTTACAGCTGACTAACTGCTGTAAAAATAGGTTTTCTTAAAGAGAACACATTGGAAAACATTGCCTGACGACATTGATGGTGATTGAACTCGCTTCACAAAATCATAAAGTAACATTTTTTTTATTATTCCAAGTTTAGCATTTCCTAGAGAGGGGTGTATAGGCAAACCAACATCTCCTTTTTATTTAAGGCCATGTCACCCTTAACATAGTTTATAGCAAACGTCTGCAATTCACTACGAGATATGCATCGTTGCGAACAGAGCCGTGTGAAAGGCTGTTGGGACCCCCCAAAAAATCCAGATGGAGCCCTTTAATATGAGCAAGCATTTAGGCAGCTGCGCGCTTTTTCGAGCCAGTTGCAAATTAGCCCCCTGATAGCCAGTCTCAATGTAATCAACTTGGTGATTTCACCAAAAGCTAATAGGTGGAAGCAGTGCGTAGAACAAACTGTTTCCCAGCAGCCCCTCTGTCTTCACTGTCCTCAACAGTCTGGAAATCTCTCACACGCTTCTAATAAGAACGAATTTATTGGAATCTGACACCATCCATCTTCATTATGACACATAGCAAGTGAGATTAAATCTGAAAAGGCGTTTTAAGATCGAGCAAGCGAGCGTTAAACTTATCGAGATTATCCCCGTTATTTCTGGTCGAAACTTTAAATTAGACTGCCTTAACACAGTCTTCACAGACATATATATGACAAACTGACACAATAGCCTTCCTTCGTTTCAACTTTACATAAACTGTTTTAAGCAGCTTTCACGAAAACTTTTTTCACGTTGAACTAGAAACCTAGTCTCTCTATCTGTACGCAACTACAAAGCGATTGCACAACACTCCACAGCACATTCATTATGACGTAAATCTCCCCGAGAATTTCAACGCACAAGGGCGAAGCCATCGAAGTCAAGTGGTGAAGGTCAAGACTTTATTAACAATTAACAATTGGCCTTGTTCTGACGTAACCACAACTTTACAAAATACTGCTATAGTGTTCGAATATCCGCAATGCTTTTTCGAAATTAACGAATCATGATATTACATGCTATCTACCGGCTCTGCATTGAGGGTAAAAACCAGAAGAGTAAAAGTCAAGGGTGGAGAGACGGCTCTAACATACTAATACAATATACATTGTGGGGCCCCTACGAATGGTCGGCCCCCCTCCCGACCGGGGGTACGGGGCTGCCTTGCCACTGCACTTGTTGAGAAGTAAAACTGTCAAGCCATTTATGTAGAACTTACAGCTGCGGGAGATAATTTTTCGCCAAAGTTGAGCACTACATGCATGCACAATTTCATGTTCTTGGGGCAAACAAAATACTTCCAGTGTCATGACTAGGGCAACAGATTTTTTGACATAAAAACTTAAAATTTTGATTTTATAATTTGCAAATTTTGACTTTCTTTTGACCTATAAGTTTTCTGCTTCTTGCCTTACCACGCCTATCCTACATAATAATAATGTTTCTTGCCTTACCACGCCTATCCTACATAATATTCAATCGTCCAGTAGTGGACAAAACAATATTATTACGTCAAAAATCGCAACAAGCCTATTATTTTTACAGAATTGCAACGAAACTTGCAAAAGCATGTCAATATCAGTTGTTGTAGTTTCAATAAAATATCGATAAAGAGAAAAAAACTGTAGCAAGAAAAGTTTGACCCAACGATAAATTTTGACCTAATGATAATTTTTGACTTTTTTGACCTAATAACTTGGGATTCCCTCATGGTATGAGAGTGAAACTTGGTTTGTGGGCGTTTCATAAGCTTTTAAAAAGACAGAACTTTTGGTTGCCCTGGTCATGTCTGTCTTTTTCTTGCATTCAGCAAAACGTACAGGACTTTGAGTGTTTATGGGTTTGTTTCTGAATCGCAGCTCTTGCTTTGTGGAAATAAAAATTTAAGTTCCTGTTTTTTTGGAATTGAGTCAACAGTCCAATTTTACCTAAATGTATCACAAATTACAATGGTGGTGAATGCAGTTAAGGCTTTAGGGCGCTCACTCCCCTCAAAAAAACTTGTATCCTGCTTGGCGAAATAGATCCTTTGGCCAGATGTGCCTCCTTTCCAGTGGCGTAGCCAGCCAAAAAATTTTGGGAGGCCAAAATGCTTGATTGTAGGCGAATAACACTATTTTGTTTAGAAAAATGCCTCTCAAAGCACAAAATTACTATTTTCTAAAAATTTTGAGAGGGCATGGCCTCCTTTGGCCCCCCTGGCTACGCCTATGCTCCTTTCAGTGGTTTTTCATCTTGTATACAGCATATACTCCAAATTTTACATTCTTTTAGGTGGTGTTTCCCAGCTTTCTTCCCCAAACGCCAAAACTAGACGTCCGATAGATCACAAAGAGTGTTCCTGCATACTGCTTCATCTCCGATCCGAACAAAGTGTTCGCAAATTTTGAAATTCCTACACCCTCCTTGCAAAATTGGTAGAATAGATTTTATACCTGCATGTCAAAAATAACTATTTTTGTGTCGTATCCAGGACTTACTTCCTATTTTCGGCTGCTGCGCAATATATTCATTTAAAGTATTATTTTTCCTGCAGGGAGCGTCCGAAAAGTCAACAGCTTATGCTTCCACCGTGCCGGTAGGTTGTTATTTCAACTAAAACTGTCGGTCAATTGAAATGAACCAAGTTTTTTTTCAACTGTTCTGTAACATTACAGTGGCGAACAAGGGTTGATTAGACAAGATTTTCCAAGTTTCGAAGTTCCACAGAGGTAAAACGAGAACAGTCCAATCTGCTCGCAAAACATTTACTCCCGTTTTTCCTCTGTGTTACTTCGAAACTTGGGCATTGATAAGTGCACTCAGAATCTTTGAAGAATAATGAAACACAGCATGGCAGGACGATTTCTCGAATACCCTACTTCACTTGTAGACAAGCTTTTGTTGAAGTTTTCGATGCTGCGTTTACTGTGATTCTATTTAGCTTGATTACTGTCTCTGACTGACTCAACTTTGTACTTCTCTCTGTCAAAGACTTACCAGTACCTACATGACGCGTTAGCGTTTTGAGTGAACTTGGGGAATTGAAACATGTGGGTCGACAAGTTTTGGCTGTGTGGTCGAACAGAAAATGGAGGGCGCACTATTGAATGCAGTACAAACCGCTGTAGTGAAAAAAGCTGTTGGAGAAACAGGAAGAGGGAAGAAACTTTTCCCGTGTTTTTTGCTCAGAACTCTTTGAATATCCAGAAAATAACCAAAAAAATCATTACTAGACCTCGTGACAAATTTACCCCAACTTCAGGAATATTTCAAAAATTCAGCGAGTAAACCCCAATTCCGTCAAAAAAGGATTTTTTACGCTAACGCATGAAATTTTTAAACGAGGAACTCCGATTGAAAAAACGAAGTTCCGGTACTGCCGCCCCTGTTGTAACGACACTGCGTGGTTTAGAATGTAAAATAATAGATTAAATCATTTTTTGCTCAAATAATTGCGTTCGTTGCAAGCAGCACATACATATGTGTCACATGGTCAACTGTTCTCATTACAAAACATGCAAGTTCATTGTTAAAACTGATTGTTGATTTGATGTATAAAGAAACAATTGTATTGTTCTAATCCAGCGGTTCTCAACCATTTATTGTTTGTGGCCCCCTTCCGAAGACTCTCAACACTTGTGCTCTCCCCCCGATCAAACCTGTCACAAGAGATGTCTATGACGTCATAATGAAAACCACAAATTAAATTTAACTGTTAAACTTGGGTTTTGCAATATCACGGCAGAGCTATTTAGTAAAGACCTCTGCTCGTGGCCCCCGGAGATCCACTGCGTGGCCCCCAAGGAGGGGCTAAGGGCCCCGGTTGAGAAACCCTGTCCTAATATATTCATTCACAGTTTAGAATATACTAGATATGGCGATGATAAAACAAAATATGCAGCGCTGACAAAAGCATGCTGCCGGTCCCAAAATGATAATTTCAACTATGGCAACCTGTTTGGGAGTGGGGTGCTAACAATTTATCCCCTAAGAAGGTTGATGAGCTTTCTGAATTAACGAAATTTTGCTCTGCAAACGTAACTTCGCACGCATCAACTGCTGATACCTGAATTTTTAATCACGTCATTTGTATTTCCTCGGTAAATTAAAATAAACCAACAGAAACGGTGATTGTGAAGAAAGGAAGCACATACCTAATTCAAATTCAGTCAAAAATATTTTCGTCAATAATCTTTTTCTTTCCTAAATTTCCGAGTTAGACTTTTTTGATAATTTTATCAGGACCTTTTGCGTTACTTTGAAAGACAATTGAGTTTCAGGCGAGTAAACGTTGTTTGCACTTTTCAAACTGAATTGTTTAAATGCGAAAAGGTATAATTGCAAAGCCGAGTAAATGTTCGTATGCAAAGCGTATTTTCATGGTTTGTTTACTCTAGTTGATGCGATTTAATGGATTTTTAGAACCACACATAGCCTTTCTTTCGTTACTTTATCTCTCCTATTAAAATATGTTCTGGAATAGATCCACCAACCAGGATATGCTAAGTGTGGAGCATTCATCGGAAGACGACAATTCACTACAGCCACGCATGAGAATAGTGAAATCCACCAATACCTGCAAAAGCAACGTTCATCAATCCTCTGCAGTGGATCAACGTTCCCAACCAAAATTCACCATTAAACTTGGGTCGAAGCAGGGTAGAAATCGCAAAAGCACAAGAACAAACCTCTCTAGGTAATTCTTACAATTTACCAGCGGTGACACCCATCACCAATGCATGCTTTCTTGAAGAATCATGACAAGCACAGCAAGCGCCGCTTTGTTTTCCTGATGGTCCTGCTGTTAATTCTTTGCATTTGCACAACACCAGGGTTCTTAAAGTTTGCCTCAATACTCTCGGCCATATTAGTATTAGATCCTGGGGGTATTCAGAAATTTTGGGAAGTAAAGTCCAGATCCGGACTCAAGTCCTCATTCTAAGAACTTGGGCTTACTTCCATCCAGATTGACTTTTCTAGCATTCGTTCTAGCAATCTAGCAACATTGTACCCACATAAGAAGACCGGTGCTGATGAATGTGATGCAGCCTTTGCATTGGCCTTTTTCCTCACTAATCTAGTGAAATTTACTTTACCAGTTCTGTTTTATTTGTTACAATTTTTTGTTATTAAACTTTGTTGAAAAGGAGTATCCAGACTGAAACAATTTGACTTATGGGTATTGAGGCGTTAAAACTTCAAGGACCGCTGTACTACACGTTGGAGTAAAGCTTTAATATTTCAGCTAAGCAGTATACACAAAATGCTTTTCGCCTGAGGAGTGAGAACGAAAGTGATTAGAAGATGTATTTTTCCATTCTCTCTTGCATGGCACTGACTCCACATTGTTGCTACGATTTCGTTGACCGTTGCGCATAATGTGAGCGCAATGGATTTCCACATACCCTGTTTACCAAGTATGTTTGCAAGCATGAATACAGGCGACTTGAAAACTGATGTAGGAATTTATCTCTCATTTGCATGCACTTCACTAAGCACTGTTGAATGCACAGGAAACGTTAAAAAAGTTCACTGTCCTTAGAGTCAAAAGCACAGAGTCGGGCAGAAGACGCAAGACTGATGGCGCTCCAGCATGAAACTCAAAGCTAACGACACCAATCGTTTCCAATTATTGGAGAAAGCTAAAATTTCTATCTCACTGGAAATAAAAGCATCTTTAGAATGCTACTTGGTGTATTGAGGAACCTCTGAGACTTGGGTCTTTCTATGTTAATCTGATGTTTTACATAAGGTTACGCAGGGTCTGACCATGCAGGCTTTCACCGCGCGAATAAAACAATCTATATGTATCCCCTGGGCCTGCTAAAAACACTCTAATGCCCTAGGCAGCAAGATAGCTAAGCATTTGTCTGTCGCCGTTCAATCAATACCAGCTGCGTTCCGCTTTGGGCAACCGAGTTGAAGATGAGAAAAAATCCTTTGCAAAAGTACAAGATTTCACCTGTTTTTTGCGTTTTGTTTCTAATATGACTTTGCAAGGTTCTCAAGTTCTGTCTTTCAAATTTAAGGAATTGTTTTCTTAAATTCTTGGTCATTGTTCCTATTCACCTAGAGCTTGGAAAAAGAGCATCAGTTTTCACGAAGTGTGTGCACTTGTTAAGGGCAGCTGTTAAGGAATAGTTCGCCATATAGACTTGTTTAGCTCTTAAACCAAGGGGGGCGATTGGGGCGATCGTCCCCCCTAAAATCTAATAAAGTAACTTTATTCACCATAATTTTGTACAATTCGGAAAACGACATTCGCGATATAAAGCCATTTTGTCGTCCATTGTTTTGTCATGGAAATTTTGTGAAGTACACTTTATCTCTCTCTTGCAGTGGCGAAGCTGTTATGAGACTTGACTACCAAACATTACTGAAATCGCCCCCCTAAACTTCCTAGCTGGATCCGCCGCTGTCTCAAACGAAATGGAACGGATTGAAAAGATCGCAACTAAGTTTTTTATCACTTGGAAAATTTTTGAAAAACAATTTTTGCGAATATATTTTTTAAGTTATCAAAAATGTGGCAATTAGTTTGGAAAGTTTTAAAATGCCCCAACCAGATGAAAAATGTTTTATTAATGGTGTTTCCAAAATTTTGCCAAAGTTTGAATAAACTCAAAGTGGGCTGTTCGTTTGCACTCAAATTTTCCTTCAAAATATGGCAAGAGAGAGAGAGATTNATTGTTTGCAATGACTCAGCTAACAAGCTGAACCAATGCAAAAAACATCCTGCTGGAAAACAGNCAGTTTTCTGTGAAATCCAGAAGAAATGAAAACACAATGGCAAAATGACTGATCGATGTGAAAAAAATGTCACTGTATCACATAGAACTTGTGAAAGACCATGGAGGTCATCCAGTCAACCACCCTCCAACAGAATGGAGGTATCCGAAAACTCTTTTCCCATCTAATCAATTTCGTGTTCAAGTACCGCTTTCGGTGTACCTGAAACAACCTATGTTCTAATACGAAAGCTCAAGATGAAAGTCAGTCTTATGATTTACTGATCATACTCACTTGTTCAGCGTGGAACCACAAGATTCCCTCTCTAACTCATCGGAGCCAATCATAAGTGGTAGAACCGTAAGTGTCAGTCCAATGAGTGGCCTTCCCAAACAGCACAGCAGTGATATTGAGCGAAACGAAGATTTGAGCGACGTGGACGTCTCGGCCCCGGAGCCCAAACCCAGAAAAAACAGACTGATAAAGACTGAAGAAAAGCCGTCGATGATGGAGAGCAAAGAAGGACAAAACCATGTTACAGAGAAGTATTTTATAAAAATGAATGTTTTTTGCGCAACTTTTAAAATATTTTAAGGCGTGAAGAGATTTTAATTTTTACTTCCGACTATAATTTACTCGATTAAAAGTCAAGCGTTTGATAATCCGTATTTTTTAACGATTGAGAAAATTCGGAGAGTTCTTATTATGTGTCAACGTGCACACAACATAGGCTACTAGCATTGATCAGTTTAACAAAATGATAGAATCTGAGGCTGATGGTTGGTTTCCACACATAATATTATTAACTGTAATCCAACACTGCTGACCTTCTTAATTGCACACTTTTGCAAGAGTCTTTTCTGATGCGTGAAGTATGCACACCACTTTTCTACAGTAACCCTTACTAATATAGTGAGGTATCAAAGTATATTTAACTTTCATCGAGATTAGGAGCAGCAAATTCCGCTGTAACATTCCAATTCCATGGTGATTACGCAGCATCCGACGGATACTTTTTTATGTACTTTGCATAATCTCTCAAGTCCAAACGTATCCCTCCCACTAACCCGGGACTTATGGTTTGATTCGTTTAGTGTTACTCAAAAACATTCGCCTTGAATATCTTACGGAACAAATTTGCATGTAAAAGTAAACACCTTTCCTTCCGCTATGCTGCACGTATTGCTTTCCTCATGATGTTTTTATTTTATGTAAACTTACAAACCGTGTAATTTTTGGCTGTTTGGTTGTTTAAATGCCCAAAAAAGGATACCAGTTTTAATTAAAGATATAACCATTTTTCTTGTTTTAAGCGAACTTCAAAATAAGAAGCTTCCAGACAGCATTCGACGTCAATTGAAAGTGCCAAAGCCATTACCGCAGTTTCAACCAGGAGTACAGTGGCTGCACGTAAGTTAATAATCATGCCAAGCGTGAAATGTTTTGAAAAACTACAACAAAAATTAGATTTTTAACAACAAGATGATGCAGTTTGTTTGCTGGCAATGAATTATACATCCATAACGAAACGAAAAATAGCGCTTTACTCAGGTGCGTTAAAAGGTCATTAACCCTGCAAGAAAATTTAACGTGTGTGGATATTGCCCGACAAGCATGAGCAGTGAAACATCCAGAAAAGCACATCCTACACATCCAACGCGTTGCTACAAGTGCATTTCGACATTAGTGCTCTAGCCCAGTGGTTCTTAACCGGGAGGGCACACCTCACGGGAGTCAATAAATTCCATTGGGGGCGCGAGCCCTTACACACTCACTCTACAACATGAAATGTTTGATCAATAAATTTGCCAATAAATATATATGTTTTTGCAACTTATGCCAATAAATATATATGTTTTTACAACTTATTTTTTTACATATTTAATGTCAGGGGAGTTTGAAACAAAGCACGATTACTTAAGGGGCGNGTGGTAGAAAAAATGTTAAGAACCACTGCTCTAGCCACTAAGTATATAAAGATAAAATGACGTTATACACGCATCTTTATCGCTGAAAGTGATTTATCTTGTTGCTTAAGTTTACAGTCTGCATAGACTGGACAATTTCAAACGTTCCCTATAAAAGTTCTCACTCTTTTTTTCTTTCTTCTTGCTGATATTCTTTCATCGCCCGGTTGGAACCAACACCATTAATGAGCAGAACAAGCTTCGACTGACGAAGAAGCCAGGAAATGAAATGTGGGTACCACAACGTTTAACGCGGCGCAGCTTCGTTCAGATTTAAATAGTGCATCTGTGGTGGTGATAAGTTAACTTCTTGGATGTTCATCATAAGCACGGTTTGAACCATATCATTTGTGCACTTTTGTACTTCATCATACTGTACTTCCAGTGGTTTGCCTTTGTTTTTTTTTTGTGCTCCAGAGCAGACGCTGCTGTTTTTGTCGTGCCTGAGGTCACTCACTAAAGTATTCATCTTAATCAGTCCGTATATGTTAGCATATTCCTAATCACAAAAGCGTTTGTTGTTTCGATATCTGCCTTTCAATCTTTTTGTTCGTGGTTGAAATTTCAGAACGAGTCCTGGAAACACACTCAAGTTGGCCGCCGCTGCATACCCTTGTCAACGAATTGAGATCGACGGACCACTATCGGCTACTATCGTTCACGCACAGTATAATACACCAGTGGGAATGTACAGCGCTGATCAAATTGTCAACACACTTGTCAACACCGCTGCAGCCAAAGGCACTGAAGTTCAAGACCCATTTGTCTTCGGGTGAGAAACGAAATGTTGAGACAGGGCAAGGCAAATAGAGAATATCTACGAAAATATGTCACTCAGTGGTGTGCAGAGGTCTAGTGATACCCGAGGTAAATGCTCGATTGTATGCCCCCTACCAAGTTCTAGGGTTGAGCAGTGGCGCATGGTGTCACTGGATATACGATGTTTTCGACGTCACAATATGACGTCATATGAACGTTTGCAAACCAACGTTTTGGCGAAGTTTGTTGACACAACTATTACTTCTACGCGCACTTTCCTTACTCGTTGTTGTCCAATGTGTTACTGTAATGAGCATAAACTGTCAGCGCTCAGGTTAGGAGACCGGAGCAAAACACGGCACTCAACGCTAAGACGGAGCAGTTCATAACTGCAAAAACATCCGGCAACGCATGAAAACAGGGGAGTAAAACACACTCAACGCTACAAGGCAGTTTACAGCAGTGTTACCACTGGGGTCCGTCTGGTTAACATCAGACTGTTACCTTTTTCAGCATCAGATAACATAATATTTTCACGTTACAGTTTCAATATAAGTTCTATGCTTCTATTACCAATAGCTAACAAAGCGCGATAAGTTGATAACCCACGTTGAATCCGAAATAGAGCAAAGTACTGTCATTAAAATGGAGAAGTCGGTTATGTGTAACGTATACTACGTTCTTCTCAACGCACTGAAAAGAGCTTCTTCAATTTGGAGCGATAACCAAACACACCAGTTTGATAAACTGATGAAAGAAACCTGAAAATAATAAATCTAACTTTTTCATCCAAAAAGGAGAGAAAATGTGGAAAACAAAAACAACAGCCCACTCAACATCAAATCTGTCGCCAAAACATCAGGCATCAAAAAATTTTTTGAAAACATCAGAAGTGGCAACACTGGTTTACAACTGCAAAAACATCAGGCTGCGCGAATGTCTCGTCGAATATCAGTCGAGCAGAGAAGGTATGCGGTCGGGATGGAGGACACCCAAAGTTGACAGTTTGAAACTTGCTACACTACACAAGAATTAGGTATGCGCATGAA
>JGI24021J15306_10003692_pt1 | contig 17396 bp, 10 predicted proteins | sample Ectturendosymbi1_FD_15306 | JGI IMG/M metagenome (IMG submission 15306) | reverse complement strand
AACCTCTGAAACAGACATTCTGTTTTCACCTTTGCTCTGATGGAATTGTTACATTTGACAACAGAATATAGTATTTCGTGCAGTTTAGGAGCAACATTTTTGCAATGAAATTTTCCCAGTGGATAACAATGCAAAAAAAACTGACAAAGGATATTAATAGGTAAGATTGAAGGAACAGCGACATAGTCGCTTGTGGCTGTCAACACTGCACTCCCGCAACACTCCCCTAAGGTTTTCATGAGCAACCCAGTCATATGCGTTCTCAAGATTTAAAAAACATGCGTAGGCATCTGTGGCATCATCCCAAGGTTTTTGGAATTTCTTGATGAGTGAAAATTTGATCTGTGGTGTTTTCACCAGGAAAAAACTGGAGTGGGTATCCTGCTTTAGATCAATATTAGTCAACAGCATATTTTTTTCAAGGCAGTTGACATACACTTTTCCAGGTGTGCTGAGCAGAGAGATGCCATGGTAGTTAGTGTGTTCTATCCTGTGCCCCTTCTTGCGTATGTGAATGTTCACTCCAGTTTCCCAATTTTTTGCTGCCCTCCAACAAGATGAGTCCACTTGACATACAAATCAGCCAAAGAGTTCTTGGATTCAAGGCTGTGACCATATCAGGGTGGATTTCATCTTCAGCTTTCCTAGTATTTTGACAGCTTGGATGCCTTCAGCTTCAGTGATAGTATTGTTTCCCCCAAATGTATCTTGTGTGTCCAGTGGTGTGATACTGACTAGGAAATCTCTCTCCATCTGCCAAGTATGTCTTCCTCATTGCTGAGTAAGACCGTTTTGATTGTTGATGAATCAAGTAATTATTAGATTCTTTTGCTGTGGAGATGCCAGATGGTTTGGTAGAAAAATATGCTGGCTTGTCAGTAATAGGAGCATGTCTGAAACTTTCCCAAGATGACATTGAATATTTTCAATTTGAGCACTGCAGACTTTGGCATCTCAATGCACTACAAATGCAAAGAATATTTGGCTTTGTTCTGAAGCCATACCTTGTAGGCTGCTTTCTTTGCTTGAATAGCATCTTTAACCTCTTGTTCCACAATGGGGTCAGTTTTTTTGCTTCGCTACATGAAGTGGTATCCATCCACAGAAACAAGCAGCAGATGAAGCTATTGCTGCTTTGAATAACTGCCACTCCACCTCCACTATACATTCTGGGAGTTCTCGAAAGAAGGAAATCCACTCTCTGCAAAAGTATTTCGTAGATCTTTGTCTACTAGGGCATCTCACTTTATTCAGTAGGACATCCTTGTCCTGCATGTTTATCTAGACCCTGGTGGTTTTTCAAGATGTAAATTGCTGACCACCAGGTGGTGATAACTCTACAGTTCCTCATCCCTTTTAACATGAAGGTCCAACCCTGTATACGGATGTGCATTATGGAACATTTAGAGGTTATGGAATATTCTGGAAGCTTTATTTTGAATCCAGAATATCGAATCCTATTCCAGAATAACTTGTCAGGAGCAAAATGAACTGATCGCACAAAGACTTAGAACGCCACCACTATGTAGTGCCATGAGCTTGTTGAGTGTTTCTTTCTCTTGCTCAGGAGCGCATAGTGCCACTGTAAAATTTATTATGACTGCAAAACTTATTGAAACCATATGTTTTTCCCATTTTGCAATTTTTTTACGTTTATTTAATCTAAATTTCGAATTTAAATATTTGAAAAAACTTGAGTTTTGGATCTGAATACTGAAGATTCGAATCCATAGGATTTGATATTCCAACTATATGCAGAAGAGTATAATTGGCTAACAAGGTTTCATGTATTTGGCATTCTTGACATTCTCTGTGATAGTGCAGTTTAGACTTGACTACAAACTTTTCCACTTGCATGTACATGCTATCTCTATATATACATGTATAAGTGTATAAGAAAGGGATGAAGCTGATGTGCTATCAATTTAAGTTGTGAATTTTCTTTGATTTTTGCAGAAGAAAGTAGCAGCAATTCATTGCATGTCTCCAGGCAAGAAAAAGAAGTAGCAACTCTGAAAAGGAATGGTAAGAAACTGTTGTGTTGTTCTACTGTAGATATAAGTGTGAGAGGTAAGCTAAACATTTTTGTTACATGATGAAAAGTTGAAAATACAATAAACATTAAGCAGAAATTACTAATGCACAATCGTTTGACAGTAAAGTGCATTTTTAATATTTAAGATGTTTCAGACAAAAATCTGCAAATGCCTTTTTGCACTTTTAATGATAGGGGCCTATAAAAATTCTGAACACTCAAGGTGATGAACACCAAGAGAAAGTGTCAGCATTATTGAATTGAATTTGTATAAGGTTATCAACATAAAAAGTGCTAGATGTGCAGTTAGCTAAACTTCTTAGGGAAGCAGTGCGGTAACAAATGGCTACAATCGTATATGCATCTTAGTTGTAGAATGTGGATATTGTATATATCTCATTCATACTTGAAATTTTTAAGTTATTTTCATGCCAACCCTAAATACAGTGACATTCCAATTAATACACTTTGCATGTTGTTTAAAAAATGACAAGGTAGTTCATGTTCGTAAAACCAGAGACTGTAATTTCACCAATTTATTGGTACTCCAAAATAAGTGGCTGCATTTTTCTAGCTGTTTCAGTAGGCTCAATAATTTTTAAGGATAGTGAACTTAGCTTTGCATAACTTTGAAAAAAACACCAATATGCTGTTATTGTGTTGAAGGTTTCTATGTCTAAAAACAAATAGTTGTTTTATTTTGTTGCAGTAGATGACCCATAGTTTCAGTGTTTTGATGTGTGATTCACCACACCCGCAATTGTTGTTAACAGATCGTCAGTTGTTTGGATTTTGCCCTGCCAAAGACAATTTCTTTGTTGTTGTGTGCGAAATCTGCAAGTTGCCTTTCAAGCCGCAGACCTTTTTGTACCACTTTGGTAAGATTTGCTCATATAAACAGATGGATAAGCACCATACATAATTGCCTATTGAATTGTGAAGCTTCTCTTTTTCTTTTTTATTTAAAAAATTAAACAGGTTTTACAGGTGCATTTGTGATATGTGCACAGACAGTATGTTCTTATTTTATATCGTTGCAAATCACTAAAACTTTTCAAATTGTACACTTGTTTATTTTCAGAAAAACATCATCGTAACCGGCCCGGTGGTCCTAAGCAAGCTGTTGTGACAAAAGCAGCCCTCACCAATGAAACGCCATCAAGTGAAATACCTTCTCATTTAAATGCTGATCATTCACCCTACAAACACCCTGGCATCAGTGCTAACCTGGATAGTTCATTAAATCCCAAACGGTTGGATAAGAAAAAAGTCTCAGCTGGCGCAACGCAAGCCATTAACAAGGGATCTGTTTCGAAGTCTGCCAAACAACATTCCAACGTGGGACAGAGCCGTCGAACGACTGGTGATACTACATCAGGTGAACTGCATCGATCAAAGATAGTGACACACCAAACACCGCCCTCAAAAAGTTCTTCGTCTAGTGATAGTTCAATTGTATTTGACCACCAGAATTTGCCAACCGGTAAAGCGCACCTTTCGAAAAAAGTGCATAAACATTCGTCTCTGTTGTCCAAGGCCAGTATCAATGTGGTGGAGAGCATGAAGGCGCAACCTGTCAACAAATCTCTTCACGGTTCAAAACATGGTTCACATGGTGCTACGAAGCTTGCAAAGACCAGCAAACACAGTGGGCAAAGAAACAGTTCCAAAGTATTGAAAACTGAAAGTGATAATACTCGACGAACACTCGATCCCAAAGTTACCAGTAATGGACCTTTTGTGGTATTGAAAAATGCCCCAATGCATTCTTCGCCCGTTGCATCAGAAGCAAAGACAGTCATTACCAAAACTTTTGTTCCTTCCGCAAAAAATTTGACTCCACCAATTCCTTTTCGTGAGTATAAGCATCATCATAATCCTCAGTTAGATATTGTTAAAACGGTGGACAGAGGAAAGTTAGAAGATGTTGACCACACGCCAGTGGAAAAAAGCCCGAAGCTCTCTTCAGGGAAACATCCTTTAAAGCACAATAAAATTATTTCTTCGAAAGGTGGGTTATCTTTGTTGAAGATATATTCCAAGGATTCCATGTGCGTTGACATGCTGATTAACCTTCCGTGAAAAGTGTTCCGCTTTACTAGCATCGTTGACGAATCACGACCAGGACTTACTTCACCTTCCTGCTTCTAAACGCGGAAAATTCATTTTTCTCGCTTTTAACAGTTTTTATGTTCAAAATTTGCTGTTAGTGCGTTGCTACTCGATGAAGCAAGATGCGTTTGCCACGCTGGTTGTTAAGCTATATCAACTGTTGCATTAATTTCCATGCATTTCGCATTACCTATTTCTTGCAGTTTAACAACAAGGCGCAGCCCCAAAGTTTACGTGGCAGATTTCATTCAGAGTAATGTACCGCTTTCTGTAGTTGCATTCTCCTTTCATGCAGTCATGGTCAGAACCAATAAAGCATGTGTACGTGCACAATTTTGGAGGTCGCACAAGACAAGTAACCGCAATACTATAGGCAGCTCGCCATGTATTTTACGCATGCTCTGACAGCATTGAAACGTTTTTTAGAGATTATGGAGTAGCAAAACGCCATTTTGACTTTAGCAATGACTAATTTTTCGTTTCATTGGAAACACCTGATGTCACTCTTATTGGGACTGTGACGTCGTAATTCAAATTTGTGTCTTTAGTTCGGATTTAAAATAAAAGATAGTTAAAAGTTTTTGTGGTTAAGAGTTTTGTTTTTACAGCTGCTTGATAAACCATCGAAAAAGCGTCTTCTGGTGCTCACAATGCACGAGTTGGTGTTGACAACGACAAAACAAACTGTGTCTAAATTCGCTTGGCAAAAGCCGTCAGTTTTAATTTTTTTTGTAAGCGGACCAGGATTTGATTTTCCTTCACCGACTGCCGCTTTTCGGGTATTGTGCGCTTCCAAAACGTTTTTGAGGACCGAAGCTATATTAATCGTTCAAAATCACTAAGTCCGCCCACCAAAATCTGTTACGTACAGTCGCTAACACCCGGTACGTTCCGTATACGATTGAATCATGTTCCATTATGTTTAAGCTCGTGAATACGATCCAAACATGCACTGTGGTGTATGGGACGCTGCTGACAAGACGCCTTGTACCCGTTCCCTCACATGCACAGCCCACTCCCGGATTGTCAAGCGTAAAGTTCCAGGTCTATACTTCTTTATCCGACAGTCGTAATTGCGTGGCGATATTGCTGTTTTCTGTTCGCTCGTCCAAGCTGCTGGAGACGAATCTAGTTTCTTCATTGATGTTTAATCTGCTGAGAGGAAAATATCTCACTTTTGTCTACGCTCTAAATTACAGTATGTTATTTACCGGTTCTGCGTTTAGTTTAATCTTCAGACAGCTAAGAACCGAGTATCGATCTCGCGCAGCTCCCCACATGCCGAGGCCTGCTTTTGATTCAGAAGTTGCAAAATCAAATGGTTTTTGAACTGCAATTTAATCGTTAAAACTTCAGCGAAATAATTAGTCAATTGCATTGAACAAAAATTGTAGAACCCTCAGCAGCACCGGTCCTTGATTGTTTTCACCCTAACGACTAAGAACTTTTATTCGTCTCTTGCACTCTTTCGGCTTTGCCGCCGTTAACATTGAACACGCAAGAGCTCAGTCTTATGAACCTCTTATACCACAATCTATCGCCCGCTGATATTGCGATATTACCAATCAAGAAAGTGCTGCTCGTGGTCTGAATAGACGGGCATGGCAAAAAATAAGATGTTGCACCGTGGACATTTTAACTCCGGCAAAAACGTTTAATTTCTTACTTATGCAACATTATTAAATCAGTGGTTGTAGTGTAGAGATTGTGCTCACNTTTGTTTTTTCTCGCTGAGACATTTGGTTCATTTGAGCCGTAGAAATACTAAAACTTGTCGAAACAATATCAAGTAGCCTACCNTTTCGGACATTGTGACCGAATTGACTTAGTTTGTTTCNATGATTTCAAAAAAAATTGGTCTATGACCGAAAAAAAAACAGGCTCAGATTGTTCAACCTCTAACCTGCCTGTCAATCGTTTGGTTTCCGCTATCAAAAATTATTGTTATGCAACCTTTGTTTGGTTTTAGTTTGTTTATTCTGACATAGTTCATTCAGTTTTTAATGTTCTTATTTTGAACTGTTTAGTTTTTTGTTCGTAGGCCGTCGCAAACCATTCGACGAACTCGTCACAGAGCAAGCTAAAGCGAAGCAGAAGTTAAAAGACCAGCACACGAAAAGGAACGCGCAATTTTCGAATACCTCAACTCACTCTGGTACGTTTCGGGTTATTGCTTTGGATTTGCTTGCTGGAGTTGATAGATAGATCAAAGAACTAACGTTTGCTAACGCGTCTGCTTGGATTCTACTGATGAAATGGTTGAACGTTGGAGACTTCTCGTTTGCACCGAAAACAAGTTCTTGCTGAAAGTACGGCAACGATGGCCCGTTTTTGGTATTCGTAATTTTGTTGATTACCACTTGCGCAGCACTTTTTTAAGTTTATTTTATCAGATCGTGTTCAAAAACACGTTCTAAGAAATGACGCTTACTCTGTGTGTGCTTTGCAAATCCGCTTCACATTCGTTGTTTTTCTGAGAGCGAAATATCCAGCATATTAGAAGTCTTCAGTAGGTCCTTCCCACCACCGCCAAAAGCTTAAAACGCTCATGGCTATATTTAGTTATTCTTCACGCATCAGATCCTGCTTCAATACCTCTTCTTTGACTTGATATCATTGGTTTTGTAAAATATGAGAATAGGATTTTTGGATTACGGCAGTTTCCGTGGTCAGTAGTATTCACCCGTACAGTTAGAATTCCAGTTTTGAGTTGTTGCGCTTGCTCCGCAAGTTCCGTGGAATATCTGTAAAATGGTTATGTGTTGTTTTTTTGTTTTGAAAATTTTCTTACGTTTACATTAGAAAATTATGATTTGTGTGTAATTGAATGCTGACTTTTCTCAAAGAATGCTTAATTTTTATTCAAGAATGTTTTGCTTTGTCTCGATTTTTTGAATTTGATTGCTTTGCCATAAAAATATGTCCTGCCATACTTGCCATAAAATATGTCCTGTAAATCTACTGTTCCAGCATCGTTAGGTATAAGATAAATAGGTTGCTTTAACATTTTGAAAACGGTAACGCACCAAAGAACACGAGCTAGTGTGCTTTTCTGCAAAAATCAGTTGAGTGATGATTTTGTATGACTGTATCACGTCGTACACGTTGATAATTATAGTAGGCTGTTGGTTCAGACGAGCGTGATTTATTGGACCTCGGCACATCTGGTACAATTCGTTGTTTGCCACGCACTGTTTTCGATTCAGGACCTCGCATTTTACTGCCACCCCGATGTTTCCAGCTGCTTTCTGTTGTGGTGCGCGTTGTCATCCAGAAAGTGTGTGTCGCAGATTGTTCTGAATGCAAAAAAAGCTCCGCGGAAGTTTTCTTACATCAGAACAAAGAAAAGCACAGCTTTAACCTGGTGTTGCTCTGTTTATCTCTTTTTCTTGCTGCCTTAGATTCAGCTGTAAATCGAACGAAGAAATTCTTTCCAAACACAACTTGACCGTTTTTGTTTCTGCAGCAGTTGTAGAGGCAGTCAACAAGACAACTACGCAAAAGACGACACATGACGCAACGACCTCGTCTGTTAAATCCGCCCCGGATTCGAAAGGAGCAGTGCACAGCGTCGGATCTTCGAAAACCAAAAGTTCAATCCTTTTATTTCCAAGGTATCAGTTTTGTTGATTTTTGTTGGTCGCTCGTGCGGACGCAAAGATGACAGACGGCGCATCCGTCCCTGTTTTGTTCGCCATCTTTAGAGCTTTCGCGCATTTCTACACAAGGTAGGAAAATTTTTGCTGTGAAAAGTTAGAAAATGTAAACGCAAAGCGTCTTTTTCCTCCGCTTCATCGGCGCATATGTTTAACTTCCTGTTTGCAGTAACACGGCCGCCCCTTTCTGCGGCAACAGGTTTTCACTTTGAGTTTCGCACGCGCACCCTACCTAGTAGCTAGCCGGTTGTGCGAAGTGCAGCGGATGCAATATTTGTAAAGCCACAACAGTGACCCACACCAAGCGAATCTATCGCGTTGCTCATTGTGTGATAGTGACACCAGGAAGCTGCATTCTGCATATTCAGNCATTGGGGTAAATAAACGTAAAGNTGCGGCTGGAGATATCTGGTCTGGTCGCTAAATTCATTGTTCTTCATTTCTGCNACTTGATACGATTTCCTGAACCTGCATGAAATGTCTAGCAACGGTCTTTTCCCAATATTCCACTTGCTATTGGAATTCGCTTATACTGTCTGCGTCAAATGAAAGTGCAAGGCGTGAATTTATCGCTTCAAATGTTGCTCCTCCCTCAGCTCTCACGATTTCAAGCGATCGAGGCGTTGCAACTGTTAAAATCTCGCGTGTTATTTCCATTTNTTTCTCTGTGTATGATGTTTGTGATGTACGTGACCTGCAGATGGATCTTAGTGAAGGTGTAGGCAGAGTGCGGCGCCGCATGGCTGCGATTCCTCCCACGCGGCTTCGACACCACGCCAAATCGCGTTGTATTGAGTGGGATTATTATCAACAATGAACCGCTCGCGAAGCGTCTGTTGCCCAGCAATCTTGCTTAGACCTGTTAGGGCGCACCAGACGCCACTGTTCTTAAATGGCGGTCGCAGAGCTTTTAATGCAACGGGAATGTAAAGCTTTTGTAACCTTTGTTTGCTGTTAAGGGTTTTGCTTCCTCTTAAATGACATATATTGTTAAGGAGAAATGCCCTAAAATCTTNCGTCACGTTCAGTTTGCCTAAAAAAGAGAAATAATCTAAAACAGTGGTTTTCACCCTGTGGGTCACGAAACAGTTTGAGGGGTCGCGAGTAGATATTTTATTTACGCTGTATTACATTTGCTTTATTCGAGTTTTAGATGTGGATCGTTGGGTTATAATGAGTTGCTATAATGAGTCGCGGTTCAGAAAAGGTTTAAAACCATCTAAAATTTAAACGTTTTTGTAAATATGCTTTGCTGATCAAAGTTAAGGGATAGTATCCACTGTGTTGGAACCTAAGCACCGCAAGCTAAAGCATTCTTTGATTTTAGTTGTCTCGTTTCATCGTTGGTTTTTGTTGCAATTTCGACCGTAGAAATTGGGAGCACCGCGTACAACTACATATTTAGAATGAGTATGTATGAGACTCAACAGGTTATTTTTCTTTTTAGTGGTAAAACTCAGTTACAAAAGCGGTGGACAGTGTTCTTCAAGGTGTTTTGAGGGACTGCAGTGATCCCTTTAATTTTTTCAAACTTTTTCTCAAAATTAAGAGCCTCGCTTTACGATTTCTATTGTAAAATCTGCTCTGCTAATAATAAATAATTCGTTTAAGCAACTGTGGTTGTTTTCACATAGTTGGATCTCTTAAAATTTTTTAGCGGTCACCAAAATCACTCCTCAAAAAAGCCTGGCGGTTAGCATCGAATCGTGTTTTCTTTTCAAGTTTCGAAATTTCCATGGCGCAGCATGTCTGGAAACTGTTTGAAAATATAAATGCGCGATCGTCTTTCAAGCGTCTGTCTTATCGCAACAGATATCTTCACCCTGTTTGTATTTGAAACAAATAAGCAAGTATTGTAACAGAATCTAGCAATTCATTCTCTGCTCTGATATAGATCGGCGCAACCTCGCCATATCGATTGCTGGAATGACTTGCCTGTCGACGAGGGATGCCGTCACACAACCAACCCTGATCAAGTCTACTTACCTCATCATCCCACACCCCTCGCCGTAAGTTGTTGTTCGCGTAACGTCTTCGTTGTGTATGACAAAAGCACTTCGAAGACTTGTCGTTTTGCGGAGAAATTGGTCGCTAAATAGAGCACCATTCAAAATTTTTAAAGAGAAAGGTGCAATGCTGCTTTGCGCGTTGCGATGTTTTTTTTTATATAGACCGGCATGCAACCTTATCGTAGTTTCAGCTGACGTAGCCCTGCTACAATTTGCTCAAACCCTTCGTCAGTTTCACGCATGAATGTAGAAACGATCCCTTTTGCCTCTGGTCATTTGCAATTTCATTTAAATTGTTTCGTGTATGCTTTTCGAGGTATATTTCGTGCTCATCATGAGACGTACACGGCGTTCAGCAAAGCGAAAGTCTTAGACCTTTGCCGAGGAAAGACAACTCGCTTTGCATGCAACAAAAGCCCCTCGAGGAAGTTCATTGGTGCTTCGAGTCATTGCTGCAACCCACTTGTCATCAATTTCAGGTCAATCATTTTGGTGGATGGACGATGGACACCCGGCACACTTGCTTCAATCGAAAGACTCACCACCAGTGGAGAAGCTTATGCGATGCTTTCCGCGACGACAATCAGGGCCGCAAAAGCACCAAGCGCCTTTCCGTCCCCAAGCCTCTGACAAGCCTCACCTTCACCCCTATTCCTTCAGCGTCGCTTCCAGAGCGGCTAAAAAAGCCACGTGCGGTCAGTGGCGTCTGGCCGTGGGATTTTGACGCCGTCGCTGAAGACATGGCATGCGTTTCTGCCGGTAGCTATGCAACGACCGCACCGCAAGTTCCTTTGTCGCATCAGACCATCAGCCACTACCCGTTAGTACGCCAAGCTCTAAAGAAATCTTCCAGTGTCGATAGCAGCGCCTTGGCCAGACGGACTAGCACCGGCTGTGTCCGGACGAAAAAGCTACAAAGGCCCGCCAGATATACTTTAGACTCTGCCGCTGCCCTTCATTCCATTCGTAACAACGCGTCCCATGACGTCAGGGACGTCACCGCATCCGACATTGAGGTGCGGAACACCGTATCGTTGTCCAAGACTGAACTGGGCGCGTTGCTTGCCAAGCGTTCGGAACATTTCGCAGTGACCTCTCAGCAGCCGAGCAGCGGCGACGCGACAACGGTCCACGCGACGTACGCGCGTAGCAACAGCGCGGATGGCCTATTCAAACGACCGGACGATTTCGACGCAGCGCAACGACCTGTGGCGAGAAGAAAAAGTGCCTCGAAGTTGCGGCGTAATTCCAACTTGGTGAGTAAATGTTCATGCTTGAGACTAACGAAACTTGATTTACCTAAGTTCACAGCTGCATGAAGCTAGTGTGACAGCTGAGGTGCCATGTTTCTGAAAGTACTTGTCAAACCGTGTTGTTAGGGACACATGAAGGGGTAACATCGATGAAAGGCAGGGGGTAACATCGGTGAAAGGTAATAGACCGTCCGCAGGCCGCTGTGGAAAACTTACAAGACGCAAAGCAACATGCACTCCTTGGTTACAATCGTAAAAATGTATCTTGCTTCTAGCCACGAATGCAGTTTTTTTTATGGCGATGCCGTGTTTTACTGCAGACAAGCTGGATAAACGCACTCCAAAATATAATTGTATATTATAACTCTGGAACTGCACGTACTGAGAACCTGATGCTTTCATCCAGTGCTGCAATGAAAAGTTTTATTAGACTTGGCTCTTTCTGTTCACGTAGCCATTAAAATCGAACTCCTTCCGGAAAATCATACTTAGGCCAAACTTCTCGTTATGTACTGTTAATGCAAAGATGTGAAGCAGAACACCTGGATTTATGGTTAAGCTGCAGTTAACACCGAAATATGCTTTATGGTCCAGTTGCGTGTCATTGCAGGAGATTGCTCACCAAACAATAAATGGATGCTGTTCACTGTACGTTTTGAACCTGAGCTTTTTCGCGCCAACTTTTGTAAATAGATGAAACTTAGCGATGAAACGACAGCTTGATTGCCAAACAAATTACGATGAAAAAAGTTCATAAAACGGCATTTGACGATAAGTGGCAGTCTGGCCTTATCTTGTTCTGTGGTCCTTAGCCTGCCAACATTTTTCTTTTCACCATAGTGGATAGCGTCTAGGATGCAACCTTTATCACAGTTCGATACCTTGCTTCACTCGTGAAATAAAGTAACTACTTATCGCCACCATGAGATGAGAGCACTCTCTATTTGAGAATCGATACAGCATGCCGTTTTCAGAAATCCCAGGACGATTTTGTATTCATAATCTTGCCTTGTGTCATTAACAAATCCAGCTGAATCCATCGGTCCAGTGTCACATTGTCACAAAACACTCGGTCGGGTGCTCCCCCGATGTGCGGAAACGCAGGAAAAGCGTTGAAGTGCGTTCTGTGCTGAACGGAAAGCGACTTCGTTCAGTTTCCGTTTCGAAACACGATTTCTTTTTCTTGCATGCTGCTTGCGCGGCGATTAAGTTGCTCGTTTTGTGCGGTGCTTTTGTTCTGAACTGAAGGATGCAAAGAGAGACCCTACGCGTTTCAGATGGAACTCATTCAGAAACAAGTATCCGACCAAAACGCTGTGTCCAATCATACTAGCAACTTCGAAAGCAATTTTTCCGAAACCATAGAGCATGTAAGTTGTGACCTTCGGCTTCACTGTTGTGTTTCATTGACGTGCATCTTTATTTCGTGCGATTGTTTCTATTCGATTCTACCAATCTGTTCACTTTTTATGCTGTAAAGCTGTGCACAACAATGCTAGATACTTGAAGTCTATGTATACGAAGCAGGCTGCTCGTGAGGCATATTTGTACAATAGTTCTGTCGATTTTTGTCACGTACAAGCGAGGTTGTCATTCAGTGAAGTTCTATAGTGGTCATCATTTCTTTCCTTCAAAACAGCAGCATTTTACCACCGGGAAACCGTGTCTAGTTAGCAGCCGTGCACGTCCGCGCGTTGATATATCATCCAGACAAGTTGCCCATAGGTTGTTGATCGCGAAGTATTGACGTTTGAGCAAGGACTGCACGGGAATTTGCCAGTTCATTTCTAGGTTAAATCCGATTTTTGTCCAAGCACAACAATTAAAAGCTCTAGATTTTCTATAGGCTTAGGAGGAATCAGCCAACCGGCTCTGCTTTCGTCTTTTTGCGATGATTCAAACTTGCACATATATCTGTATTCAAGTAACTTCACTCCACAGGTGAAACAAGCAAGGAATCTATCTAGTTAAAAAAATTAGTAAAAATTTTATCCAAGCAGTGCAAAAATGTTATGATTGAAACGAGTTTAACCCAATGAAGCGGACTTCAGGTGATGAAAATCCTGTTGATGGCGGCAATCTCCCTGCACTTTTTTAAACACCCTTTGCTTGTCGGATAGGAATAACTGCGTGAATGATTTATCAGACAGATAGCAGTGCGTACCCAATGATACGATAATTTTAACAATTTGTTGTTTCTGACAGTAATCGCAACACGAGTTGTAACTAACGAGAGGAATGGTTTTCAAACGCCAATGTTAAAAAACTTGGTTGTAAAAAAATATTGTGTTGTCCGAAACTGGAACTTTTTTTTGTTCCGTCATTCACTGATCTATATAATTCTGAACAGGATTACCAGTGAAATGCTATTCCTGCTTTGTCATTCCTCTCAATTGCTTCGTCATTCGTTTTTGTTGTCGGCAAACGCTCCTAGTGATCCCTACGTAATCCCAACTTATACCTAAATTTATTACAAATAAAAGTGCTTTGTCAGTAGCCGAGTGTGCACAGATGACGTTGGGTCCATGTCAACCATAACATAATTTTTCACTTCCTATGGGAAGAATCAGATCTAACTCTGATTCCTGTCACGCAATCTTGCAAATGAGTCGTGTAGCTGTGAAGCATGAAATGCATAAAAGTCCTGCATTTGGAGCCAATACTCCTGTTGGAGAAATCCCTACTGCCATGCAAGACATGCCGGCGAGGCAGGATGTTTTGCTGCAGCCAAGGAGCAATGACTCAGAACTTCATTGCGTTTCTGGCCTGGATTAGTCTCACTTGGACTTGTGTCAGCAGAATAAGCAGTAATTGCTTGGGGTTTTGAGGTGTTTCGAGACCTTTTAGGGGTGTTTGCCTTCGCGACCCTTCCGATAGGAAACGCAGTTTGTTAAGTAAAAACCTTGCAAGTGAGTTGATGGTCAAGTTGATATTGATGTCAGGCATTTTACGCAAATCATTCATCGCATGTGTTTAGTTGCTTTTTTTCCACGCTTCTTTTTTTCCTTTGAACATAACTATGCCGCAATAGTCTCACCTGAGTGCAATCGTAATGTCATTTGCGCCTAAGGGCTGTCCATTCTAAATCCTGGAATGGTCACTACCTGTGCAATCGAATGAATGCACCTGTATTCTATTTCTTAAAACAAATCTTAAGGGTATTTTTAGCAGGGTTGTTGTAATTTTACCCAACCCACAAAACCCACCTGGTTAAAAAAACGGGAAAAATACCCGCGATATTTTTCCTTAATGAAAAGACCTGTAAAATACATTCGTCTGAATTCACAGTTGTAACGCATTAAAAACAGTCTCATTGATATACAGCAGTACTAAAACATTAGTCACACACACATTAGTATTTTTTCTATAATATTAATATAAAAATTATAAAAAAACAAAAAACGGGTTTTAATGTTCTTTTTTTAGAAAAGCACGTGAGTTGTTTTTTTTTAAAAACGTTTTTTCAACAACCCTGGTTTTTATTTAGTGCATCTAAATCCTGTTTTTTGGTCCAATTGCGGCTCGCATTGTGCCAAATGGCAACAATAAAAGCGTTCTCTGCAATCGTTATGAAAGGCGGTGAGTTCAACTAAACTCTGCTTCAACTTCCAGAAACCGCTGGTTTACGTGAAGGAAGAGAGCCCACTGCCGAACGGTTTGTCTGCAATTTCCATCGACGGCCATCCCTGGCCGAACAGCGCCGCGTCCAGCAGCTCCGTGGAATCTCTGTTTCAGTCGATTTCTCCCACTGCTGAAACGTTGAGCATCCCTGCTAAGCTGGAAGCGAGCTCAGGTTCAGGTAAGTTACTAAGACTGGTTCGACGTTGCCAACATGCTTGTGTGTTACCGCATTGCCTCGGTGATATGGGCAGACTGTTACTAGCTCGCAGCCTTTCTTCAGGAAAAATTTTAAGAAAAGAATATTCCATTTTTGGCATTGCGTCAAGTTCCAATGCTTTGAAATACTTTGCAAATTGAAAGAACGGGTTGGTTCATTAGAGAAGGTTTAAGTATTTTGCGTGGCCAAAAATTGGATTCAACTGCGTTTCTTGCAGTGTTGAGACAACTATTTTTTGGCTTCTCAGAAAACAAAACAAATGAAAAGTCACTCATTGTTTTTTCGCCCTGGTGAAGTTGACTGTGCCGTCAACGAAGCGTTGGCAGTATCCGTTTTTACGTTTTATCTGATACACCAGTTGAGCATTTAGACATACTGTACCATGTACCGTCCATGATAGATCTTTGGCTAAAAATACACAACGACCAACTTTGTGTTGTTTTCAATGATAAAAACCATTACAAATATCCTTGATTTCAAGTGGCCTGAAAGTGCGGTTGTTTTAACTCGACGCAACCTACAAAGCACCATCTTGGAACATTATTCCATTCGGTTTGTGTCATGGCAAAACACAAACATATATCTTAAGCCATTCTGCTATAACCAGGGCTGTGGAACCGGAGCCCAAGCAATTTTGGATGGCTGCAGATGGAGCCAAAAACTTTTAGATTGTGGAGTCGGAGCCTGAAATTTAGGTTTCGGTTCCACCGACACAGTTTTTGGGGCAAGCGAGTTGCACAAATAATTCCATGGACCAAATCATTCTGGAGCCGGAGCCGAAAACTTCTGGGTGTTGGAACTGGAGCTGGAGCCAAAAGATTTAGATGTGTGGAACCAGAGCCTGAAATTTGAGTTCCGGAGCCACAGCCCTGGCTATAAACCCCTTTGTTACGTAATTTCCTTTTGTTGTTAATATTGATGCAATTTACATGGAAACATCGTTGGTATATCTCTGAACCTTCATCTTAAAACAGGAGTGTGGAATCTATTTACTATGACGCGCCACAAATAAATTATAATTTTATCTTGTGATAAAAATTTGCGAAAAAATACACATGTTGTTTTTTAACTCCAATACGCAAATCCAAGGTCCATTTCACGCGTAGTGATATAACTGAAAGTTCTTTCTGGTGAGGCGGGCGATGTCTGCTGAAATCGAAGATGTATTTCTACGTTTTCATCAGTTCGTCTGGAGCGAATCCAGCTCTTTGTGAGATTCAGTTTAGAAAAAAAACGCTCGCAACAGTACGTGGTTCCAAAGACAATCGTAAATCAAAGCATGCTCCCGCAGGGCGGGTAAATAATAATAATATAATCAGCATTTACGTAGCGTATATCGAAACCGGCCAACGGCATGCTAAGGTACATGGCTTTCAATTTCTCATCTGTTTGGAGCTGAATTACTTCATGTCGAAAGTTAATGGGCACAGCAGATACAACTACATTCAAAGGAGTGGACAAAACATCCAACTTCATTTGTTTACATTTCATGTCCTGGAATCGTGCGTTGAATTTTTCAATAATATTCGCACATTCATGTGCATAGTGGGCTGTCGTGGAAGGCTTTTGCTCTTGCGCTATTCACAGATATAATTTTGCTACTTCGGCGAACAAAGAGTTGCTGAACTGCTCTAGCTCCCTGCAGCTTGACTTCGAGCTCGGAGAAGTGGTTGCTATTGTAAACCATATACGCTAGGTCGCACAACCGCTGGCTATCACTGAGACCAACAACAGGATTGCCATGCATATTCATGAATTGAACAAGTTCATTATGCAACAAGTAACAATGCCTCAGCATGTCACTGCGACTCAGCGAAACGAGCAGTGGTAGACAAGGTCGTGTAATCCCTGTTCAGGTCTTCCAGTAATTTCGTAAACAGGCGACCATTTAGACTTCTGCTTGGATTAAATTGATGCATGTAACTGATAAAATGGTCATCAATTTAATCAAAAGCAGAGGTCTACCTACACTGCACGGTTGTCGGATTCGCGTTGGATTGGGAATCCAACAAATCATTCAGGCGCGACCGTGAGTGTCTCACCGGGCTGCTTGATGGCGTGTTTTTTCAACCATGTCCGATTTAGCGAATCCAACTAGCAGAAGTGGGTCGGGAATCCGACAATAAGGGATTCGAGCGGGAAGGAGGTTGGATCAGTGGTTCTTAACATTTTCTCCATCACGCCCCCCTAAAGTAATTTTCGTTTCGCTCACGCCCCCGTGCATTAAATAAGTTGTAAAAACAAATGTATCTCTTTGTGAATAACAAACACTAAGTCCAGGGTTTTGTTAAGGCGTTTTAGAGAACCGATTTGGGTCTCTAGAATTGATAATCGGGTCCCTAGAATCAGAGAAAATCGGGTCCATACAGGTCCATACCGGGCGCGGAACATTTCCCTTAGCAAAAACCCTGCTAAGTGCGTAGAGTACAAACACACACAGTCTGCACAATGCAGATTGGTAAAAACAGACACAACAGAACAATTCATAGCGAG
>JGI24021J15306_10003691_pt1 | contig 17397 bp, 9 predicted proteins | sample Ectturendosymbi1_FD_15306 | JGI IMG/M metagenome (IMG submission 15306) | reverse complement strand
ATACTAGAAAAAGCAAGGGACCAAGTACCTAAAATCTATCTATTAGGGTTCATGGACATCAGATTGGGGGCAGCCTTGGCTCCACCCATTGGGTTTTGAAATGTGACAGTTCCTTTGAAATTTTTAGCAAAAAAGGTTGTTTTCTTAGTTTCGAGTGGATAAAATGAAACTTCACCACTTTGGTGGTGTTTCTTTCACCAAATTTCACCACTATCCACCCCATGGATAAATGTTTTGGCTACCCCTGGAAAAATCCACTATTGGCCCCCTGGAAAAAATACTTCCGACGCCCATGTTAGGGTTCACAGTCGGTAAACACGAGTAAATCACAAGCATCGCAAACAAATGAAGAGGATTACAGCCTACGTTTGCTGAGTTTACTGTAGAAAACAATTCAAATTCAAAATTTGCTGTCAGATTTATTCCTGCATTAAATGGTCAGTTTTTGGAAATCATTTGTGTCCTCATGCGAGAAAAAAATGCACAAGATTTATCTACTACGAATGCATACTGAGAAGTGCAAAATAACCAAAAGATGACGAACGAAAACGTACAACTGAATCCAAACAACAAAGCTACCAGTCACCTGCAAATGCTTGTGCTAGCTGGGTACAGTGTGATGAGGCAATTACAGCAGTTAATTAAAAGATATAATGGAAATTCTCCTTTGCCGGAAACTAAGAAGAACAAATACTTCTTTTTCAAGTTTTGCCCGGTAGAATTTGACCTGCCACAAAGTGGCACTATAAGCTTAACTCTATAGTAGATATCATCTGTCACTCGAATCCGTCCTGTGTCACACATCTACGCATTAAGCGCGGTTGGCAGAAGTAAAACGGCGGAAAATTTCAGGTGCAGCAGCAACCAACAACTCAGGCACCAGGGCAGGCCCGTCGCCAGGATTTAGGAGCAGGGGGGGGCAAAAACCAAAAAGAGGGGCCAAAAACTAGAAGGGGGGCACATTTTCAAAATAGAGTATTGGATGTATGCAACAACCGGGGGGCCAAATGTGAAATGGGGGGGAACCGATTTCAAATGGGGGGCCGGGCACCACTGGACCCCGCTGGCAACGACCCTGCACCAGGGGTGTATTGTTTTGCTTTAAAATGAGTTTGAAGCTGTTTTAAAATGGCTAGTTTTTCGGGTACATTCCCACATCTTATTTGTTAGCACTACATCGCTGCAGGACACATAAATAATAATCTTTACATAGCGAAAATACCGGGTCAAAACTCTTCCACTTCTAACAGTAGCCTAAGTGCATTGCCTATCTGTAAGCTAGTAGTCTGTTGAAGAGCCAGGAGAAACTTCTTACTTGAAGGTATCTAATATTGTTGCTGTTCTACGCGAATAGTCTTCAAGCTGATCTTCGAAGTTACCCTTACAGTGATTTGCAATGCACTGATGATGATAACAGGAGTTATCGAAACGTTTGCAATATGTCGTTGATATAATTTTCATTGGCCGTGATTTTCATTGTAACTCTTACAGTATATCACAAAAATTAATTTAGAGAAAGAAGAGTAATAATTCAATGTAAGCTAATTTGCCAGGTTGTTCTACTTAATTGTTCCGAGTCGACATACCTAAGCAGTCAATTGGAAAAAAATGTTGGCAGTGAACGATTTATGCGTTTAAAGTGTGAATGAGACACAGAGCAAACATGCCAAAAAGTTTCCAAAGCTATTCGATTTACATTAACTAATATCTTGTTTTTTCCAGTAGGGTCGAAAGCCTGATCTTTCATCTGCGTACACCCATTTACACTGACCTAAAAAAGACAGATTTTATCTGGCGTTCAAGAGAAAAGAATTGTTCCATAAAATGTAAAAATATGTTAAGTACACAGCTTTACAGCGGCATACAAAAAGTAGTTTTAAATTTACCTCACAAGAAAGAAAATTTTCTCCCGTCAAATTTAGAAAGGAGAGGTGTTGATTCCTCACTTATTACTCATTATCTTAATGAATTCACAGCTCAGCAAAGCTCATCCAAAGCCAGATATGTACTTTTGGCTTTCTGCTTGTGAACTACACCTTGTTTGCTGATGATGCACATGTGTGCTTGGCTCGTGAGATCGCTCTACCGCGCTGTAAACAGGCTGCGAAACACCTTCCCTCAGAGCTAATAATATTTGTCTTCTTGCTTATTGCGTGCCAGTTAACGCTAACCGATGTTGGAACTTATGCATACAGTTGTGCTTCAAAAGTATGGGTAAATGCTATGATAAAGCTATATTTAGCATTACATTCGAAGCATCATATTTTGCATCACAGTTTCAAGAATGGGAGTGTTCGCCAGCCAGCATCGGAAATTCGGAATGCACATTACCATGAGACATTTGATGCTTTGGTTAGAAACAGCATAAGCACATTTCGTCAGCTGCAAGAATCTTTACAGCAGATGGTTAATTTGTTCAATACAAATGTTTGATGTTTTTCGCAAGTATTTATTTTCTAAGCATTGTGCAGTGCTTCTGAATAATGATGAGAAACGTTTGTGTTTGGTGGTACATTTTTAGAGTTTTTTCACCTCTTCCACTATTGGTCATTAGTAGGATGCTGGCGCACATCCTTCCTGCAACTAAGCTTTTAACTGCGTTTCGTATTTTTTGTGTGCAACTCATGTGATGTGGTCTTTCGGTCTGAAATAAACAAAGAAATAAAATGCAGTAATGCTAATTGATGTGTCTACGAAAAGGAAAGTATTTCAGCCAATACTGTCATCGCAACCCGGTATCTTTTGATGGTGAATGTAACTCTTTGCCAAATAAAATAATATTTTCATCTTCTGTAGAAATCAAGCCAAAGCCTACCAACATGAATGATCACACTTCGTTGAATTTTTTGTATTGTTTTCTCTAAAGTTCGTCAGTTTGTACAAAAACATGACCACAATCTTCGATAAATACTTAATTGCGAATCTCTTCCAATTTTAACGATTAGGCTTTTCCGGAAAATTTGAAAAAGAAGCAACAGGAGCTGTTAGGAAAAGAGAGCAAAGTCATTTTTGCTCTACTTACCGTAAGGACAGGCCTGCAATGTCGCTACAGTTTTCCAGATTTACGTCATGCGACACGTTTTTTGTCTTTTAACAACAATATTTAATAACTTGTGACTGTTCGAGAAGCAAAGCAGCAAGACAAGACGAAGTTCATACCAACTAAATGTAATTTCTTTACATACGAAATTTTAAATTAAATTTTTTTACAACTAACTGAATCGTAAATGGACTTCATTCGATGTTTGGTTAGCGTCTGTGATGATGCCTTAATCAAATAAAACAGTCCTAAAAATCCTCAAAATTCCGAAAAAAGGTGAAACGTAAAAATAAGTGCAATTACCTTCGAATTATGTGGGGAAAGGATATGACTGAACATTTTAGTACTAAGATCACTCATGAGAAAGCCAACCTCTTAGCACGAATGTTTGATTTAAATTTTACGAAAATGTCAAATCGCATGAGTTGAAAAAGAATGTGATGACAGATATTGCATGACTCGGTTCACAAGACCTGGCAGCGACACTAGCAGTACTAATATCTTAACTGTAAAATATTTTAAAGATAGAGTAATATGTTACAAGATATTGGTGCTTTAGGCAGCAGGCACACGCAATTGTGTACAGAGAAGGCATTTAGTGGTTCACTCTAAAAGCATAAATTGTGCTCACACCCCGCCTTGGTTCTTACCATTTGGCACTTACAATTTCACTCCTAATGTATTTTATAAAACCGTTTTACTGCCGGATTCATTGCCTCTTGGGCAAGTGTCAGAGGGTCAGATGCACTGCTGCTGTACTGTTTTAAGCGGGTCAAAGCAAAGAATGCAAGAATCGCCTTCCTGTACTGTCAATAAAACCTGTATTGACAGTGATATCGGATTGACAAACCCACGTCAGTCTTCTGCAGTTTTTTTTGCATTAAAGCCATTAGCACTGAAGCGAGACCCCGCCTTATCGGTCAACGCTGGCTACATTACGAACGTCTCTTTGGGCAAACAGGCCCTGATAAAGTTATCACTACAGTTGGAGTAACACGAAACGTTATCGCTGTTATCTTGCGCCAGTTGATACGGCTGAAAGACGAAAATGCAAAAAAAGAACCGTAGGGAGATGAATCGGAAAGATACGTCGCAGTACTGAAGGTCTCGTTTCCCAGTCAGGATTCCGCCTTCCAAGCAGGGTCGTGAATTCGCGTCTGCTTGAGATTTTGTTAACATAGAACATATCAAGAAGTCTAGTCAAGACAGTTCGTTTTCACCGGATCAAGTGGCTGATAGTTGGTACAATTCTTGCACAGTTGAACTTGATGAAAAATGTCAAGGAGGAAGCAAAGCAAGCCGCAACATGTGGAAAAAGGTATGTTGGACAAAAGTTGTTTTTCTCTTCGCCGTCCTGAGGCATTTTTAGGAGTTACTGTGCCCGTGTGGCAGCGGGGCATAGCTCGTTGAGACAGCATCATTCTTTTACGTTCATGTACAGAGCTTTCGTCAAAGTGTACCTTGTTACAGTGTTTTTGTTGCAGAAGGTGATGCTTTTGCTTCTTGAAGTATGTGGTAGTTGACCTGAGGTTCACCACGTTCGCCTTTGAGTAAGCTTTAGCTCTGTGTTTGTTAAGTGCAGCTGTTTCATTTGAAATGCGTTTGCGATTGCTATTTACGTGGGGACCAACAACTGCTGGCTCAGTGTTTTCTGAGACTGTATTACCTTCTGGCGTTTTTACACTAATAAAGTGATTGCATTGCCAAACATCTCTGTGTTTGGCTCACTTTGTATGATAAAGTGATAACAATGGCACCGAAGTTCCATGGCTTATCGCCACTGGTATGATGGAAAGGTCTGGCCGAATCGATATCTTTAAAGAGCCAAGTCGACTGGATTACATGACGGGTCTGGGGTGGTTCATGTTTATTTCAAGATATTCCTTCGCTTTTGATCACATCGCTCGATAAATGGTCATTGTCAGCAAGAGATCTGTACGTCACTGCCAGGACAGAAGAGCTAAAGGTCGCGTATCATGTCTAAAGAGTCATTTTGTGGCAAAACTGCGATGTTGTCATAGATGCGAGAGTTAGCTCAGCGCACTTTCATGTTTGCGTCGAAATAGCTTGTCAAGCTTGACGGAATGAATCTATTCCTTGCGCTAGTGGCAAGGTTTTCATTCTACTACGGAAAGATGTTTTAACAAAGTGATTGGCTACCCGTTGCAGCTTCAAGTGAATGGCGTGGTTGGTGCTAGTCATAAGAAAGAAGTATTGGATTGCGTAATTTTGCTGCTATATATCGAGGAAGCATCAGGGATATCTTGGTGAACATCCCAGGCAGCGAATGACGTTCGTTTCCCGTCATTCTAGTCCGGGAAGCAGTAAGTATGTCACTGATGTACCATCATCAGATAATGCAAGTGTCAACGGGAAGGGCTAAATATATCTCTCCTGCGACCTGGCTTACTGCTCCATTTTTCGGGATTGAATGTAGTGGATGAGCAAAATATGCGTTGGACTCTACGCGACGTGGCGTTCAAACGAAAATATTTCTGTGGGATTTTGTTTGTGCAAACGTCTGGTCAACTCCATCCCGCCCTCTAAATACAAAGCTTTTGTCACTAGAGATCGAATGCGATTACACTTATCTCATCGGGTGTTCGTGAAACGTTATCGCTGGAATTCATCAGATAAGACTTCAACGGCCTGTTTTCAGAGCTCCCATCACTTACTGCTTGCCGCGACGCTCGTGTCATTTTCATTAAACCAAAGTTTCGTCGTCTCAGCATTAAATCCGTAGCTGGTCAAGCAAACACGGACAACACCGAGCTTCAACCAAATCGAAACAATGTACTGTTTTGGGGTCCCATGAAATTTTCGTATTAAAAATAGGGCTATATTCCACCAATCAGGACCGGCTTTCAAATCAAACTGACGGTCAGAGTAAATGTGCGAATCTTGGACCAAACTCGACTAGTTCGCACCAACTTTCAAAGCATTTTTCTTACACGATTTTAATAATTTTTAGTCACACGAAAGCAATCACAAAAATGTCTGATTGTTTTGGTCAGGTAACCCAATTTGTATGTGTTTATTTTTTTAAATTTAACTGATCTGCTATATCCACAAGATGTTGAATACATATCATTCCGACATCCCTTGACTTTCAATTAACTGGAAAATTATTTAAGCGAAATTATTTTCTAACGATACTGACTTAGTCCCTCCACTGATAGTAGAATTAAAGTGGAGTCAAGTATTATATGCCAGTACTAGTACCGCAAGTTGCTGCGTTTGTAAACGCATGCAAGACAACACATCGTTTTCAAATGCAGTGGATAAACTCCTATATTAAGCTCTGCATCCTAGTCAAAGCTTTGTAAAAGCAACATACTGACTTGATGAAAATTGAATTTTTTGCCTTTTTTTTAATTACAAAAAATTGCTGGTTTAACTTTTGAGATTGATGTGGATAGCAGTGACAGCTTGCGCACATTTGGTCAAAATCGGGTGTTTGGCGTAATACAAATTTGTTTTAATAAAGAAGCTTTGAAACCTGTATTTTGCTTTTCAAATTTTTATTTGAAGCAATGCCTACCTCAGCACAGTAGGGTGATGCGAATATCATAATGTATTAAGAAGCTTAGAGTCGTTCGATTTGCAAAAGTGACTGATCCCTTTCGAACGTGGTGAGCTACCGCATATACATACCAGCACGTCGGCGAAAGTCTATAATATATTCGAAGAATCACCTACTGGTGTGTCTTTACTGACAGCTAGCAAAATAGAATCCATAACGAGATTACATCAACTTTTTTACCTTAAAACTGAATAGCAAGAACTGAGTTATACATATTGGAACGTTTCTGTTGCCTTGCTTTTGATGAAGTACGCCTGAAGTGTATTTACATTTATTTGCTTAACTGTGTGACTTTTCGTGCAGGTTTGCTGAAAGGAGGATGCGGCGTAGCATGGAAGCCAAAGGAAATAAAGGTTTTTAGTGCTTCTAATCAAAATAAAAATAAAGTTCTTTCTTTCCAAAAATTCTAGCTGGTGGTGGGCTTCCAAAAAGCTACATTGCTTTGCAACAAACTGAATTTGGTAGAAAAAAAAAACTTTGTTTGCTTCCGTTACGAGGCAAAAGCGCAAAAGGCCTAGGTGGACACTGGTGACAGAAACTGCGTAAAGTTTGTAAGCACAGTGATGTTTTGCGTTTTCTTAAGTCTTACCGAAGTTGGTGTAAGGTTCTTATCACCTTACAAACACTCTAACACGTGATTTTGCAATAACGTTTGGCGAGCCTACTTCGCTTATCTTGAAATTGTTGATCCATATCGCTACAGCAAAGTTTCTTTCGATCAGGTTGAGTACGTTCATGCCTGCAAACGACCATCTTCATCACGTTCGAACAGTTCTAGCCCGCTTGCGTCTCCGGAAATATCGATGGAGCAACAGGGTACGTTTCGCATTGCGAAACATTATTCTATACAACTTGCCTTGCATCTGAACATACATTTGCCTTGTTTCTGTGGTCCTACTCCGACCACACTGCTTGCTCCGCATGAGATCTTTCATACGACGGGAAGTAACGTCACCGTGTAAACAACATCTTTAAAAGTTTGTCAGCTCCTGGTTGCTGAGAAAACCATGTGTCACATAGTTTTCTTCTGCGTTTGCGTTGTTGGGGCTTCATGATTAAAAACTTCTAAGATCCACTTTTTGGTGTACAGCAGTCCTAGAAATTGCAAAAAAACCTTGCAGCATTTCGTTTTCACACAACGCGCTTTACATTTAATTTATGCAATTGGATAATAGCTGAGAATGCTTACTTTGCCGGCGAAATCTATGCTCTGTACATCATACTGGCTGATGCTTATTTGATAAGGAGGTCTTTTTAATAGGTGCTGCTTACTTTACGCACTCATAGAATTCTAGATGTCCAAAGTAAGTCATCCGCATTATGTTTTTATTTGAAGACGTCTCTCCGCCATCTGAAAAAAGAGGCAGCGTTCAAGCGATGGTTGTGCTTAAACGAGAAAAACATGACTTTTCATTGCAGACAACAAACCATTTTGACTCCGGGTAATTTCAAGTTTGCGGTTTGCCGACTAATGTTATTATTATTATTATTCATCGCTACTGCCCCCTTCGCGTTGTGCTGGGCAGCCACCAACCGAGCGTTGATTAAACGATTCGGTACCTGAACATTTCTACCGTGCTGTGGTTTTAAATGTGAAAAGACACGCTGATCAAGTCGGGCCAGAGAATGAAGCCAAAAATAGCAGCAATGTAATTCATGGTGGTTGCGGATAAAGCTGATGACACGACACCAACTTTGAAAAATACCTTAGCTGAGGAGTTGCACCATTTTATGTGGCACTCAGAACGCACGCAAGGGCGGCTATACCAAAAATACCTCTAAGCAGTTTCGCCACGTGTGCAAGAGCGGCTTTTGCAAAATTTTGAATGACGTCAGGCGCGCTGTTAAAGTGTTTTGCTCCTACCAGTGTTGGTCGTGTGCAGACACCGATTCTGTAATGCGCTATGGCTTACCATTTTTTGTGCGCTTGTGTTGTTTGATTGTGCCTGTGATGTGAACCACCAGTCTGCAATAAATAAATCATTATTATTATTATTTACCACGAAGTTGTTCAGGTGCATATTGATTGCCACAAGCTCTTGCTTCAAGATCATAAAAATTGCCTTTTGATATCATCATTATGTAAAACCCGTTCAGTCAGTGGTTTAACCATTACATTATATTGACAGCAACCATGATAGCTGCTTGTAAAACATAGTATATATTGTGAAGTTGTACTTTGAACTATTTATTGTTCGGTGAAACGCAGTTCATCTCAATGATTTTATTAATAGCAACATTTCTTCACGTATGTTTGCAAGCGTTCGTCACGGAATGCACTGTTTTGACGTAAACCCGAAATTTAAAGGATATAATTATTTTCCATATCGTTTTAGCTGCCTGAATATGCTGTTTTAGTTTCAGAAATGCGTACACATAAACCAGTAAGGTATGCCATAAATTGTAAAAAAAAACTGCTATTGCAGGCCTTCAGCTACTACACCAAAAAAACAGAAAGACGAAAGCGACGAAAAAAACGTCGGTGATTTTCTAAGCAACCTACCTGCNAAAAGTACGTTTGTCTTCGTTTGATTGCAGACTGTACCTCCTGCGTGAGTGCACTGTGCAGTAGTGTTTTTTTCTGATTACAGCAATTTCGATAGGAGAAACTAATAAGCCTGAGTTGAGCCATCTGAAAGGGAAATATTGTTGGGCTTGCGATAAAGCAAGGGATCATTTCGTCAAGGCCGGTGCATTTCAAAAGGATATAGATGGCGATCAAACGACGTTATCTGATGTAAGACTACAGCGATCCCGATTAAAAGCTGAATGACAAATGCTTTCCCTTCCTTTGAAGTCTGACCCGTTATCGAAATGCTTGGCACTCAGTGCATGATAATGTGAACAGCGAGTTCATCAGATTTTCGTGCAGCTGTGGGTCTTGTTTTGTTTGGACAGTTGTATAAGTGTGCACTTCGGGTTTGTGAACTTCGAAATTCAGTCAAGCTTAATTTCTCGCGAAATTTTGGAAGTCACCTGTTTGAATGTCAACTTGAAATAGATTGTTCGGCCAAACCTGCATTTCTCGGAAAAACAAGCGCATGCGATTGAAGTGCACTGCAACGTGTTAAACAAAGTTTTGGCGTTTTCAACAGAAAGAAATGGAAAAGCACTTGCTATACACAGTAGCGTAGCTAGAGGTTTGAGCCGGGGGGAAGACTTAGTTGAAAGTGGCCCACTGGCCACTGTAAGAGGCCCTCTGGTTAACACTAAGAAAAATAATAGAAAAATAATGGTGAATCCGGATGCGGATGGCTATAGTAAAACCCTAATTCACCGGGAAATACTCCAGAAAACGCAAGACAACAACCTATTGAAAATCAAAAGTATATTACATTTAACTTGCCAGGGGCCGATTCTCACCTCTGCCCCCTCGTCAGTTACGTCACTGGCTATGCAATACACGTAAAAGGGCGAAATTTATGTTGAACCCAAGATTCGGTTCCCACGACAAACGAATCCTTGTGTTCTACGCTCTTGAGTCAATCTAAAGTTCAGGGTAGAAGGTACAGGGTTTTTTCGTAATTAAAACAAATGCAATGCAAAACCCACAGAAGAACTAAGTGATAAGCAGTTGAGCACACACAGTAAAACTTGAATTCACTTTACAGGACAACAACCGATGCCATCACTTACCGACTTCACCCTCGTTACGCTTTTTACAGAATATGCCTGGGTTCCTATTTATGATACTCGATGTTTGGTACTTTTTTTGGCAACAGTTCCATGCAGTTCCATGCGGTACTTTTTTTGGCAACAGTTCCATGCAATGTGACGTCACGTCCTTTTCTGATGCGTCTGGTATGGTATGCGTTCGAGTAAAACCTGTTTCTGTATTGACGCATCAGACTCACTGCTCTGGGTTCGGGAAAGAGCGGTGATGGGATGTACTCGTAGACACTGTTTTGTATTGAGGTAAGGAAAAGGATGCAGAACGTCCACAGAAACAATTGCTAATATTTTGTGGATAGCTGAAACACACTGTATTTGCGAATAATATATTTATCATCTAGTCTTCAGTAGGCTCAGTGGGGTAGGCTACGAAACTGCTGTACTGCAACAGTGCCGTAGCCAGCCCAAGAATTGGGGGGGGTCAAACATTTGGGGGTCCAAAATGTTTGATTTTGGGCGAATAACACTTTTTTGTTTGGAAAAACGCCTCTCAAAGCACAAAATGACTATATGTTCTAAAAATTTGGGAGGGCATGGCCTCTTTTGGCACCCTCTTGGCTACGCCTATGTGCTGCAACACTGTTTAGGCCTACCAGGTCGGCTACTGTATGTTGGTTGAAGTTTTTGTCGCAAGCAAGTCGTGGTTTGTGCGACATATTCTGTAGGTCTGTAGGCCATTATAGCTGTTGGGCAAGGTCATGCTAAATGAATGTATTTTTTGTAGTAGACTACTTGAAACTGTAATTGAAAGTAAATTGCGTAACTTTCAATGGACTGTTGATGAGTCTTTTTCAGGCAAAACCCTTGTCACAAAAACTATCACTTATGGAGTGCAAGAATGATAACATTTCACAAGCATCATAAATTTTCTAAACTGATGATGCTTTGCTGTCTTACAAAGGCTAATTCAAGGCTATTGTTGTTTACAGACTGCTGACGTTTTTGTTAAAGGATTGTGTGTGTCATTAAGTGTAGGCTAGCTATTGTCCTTGCTGCTTTAATTTGTAGATACTTGGCCCCTGTAGAAATAAAACAAATGGTTTAAAGGGCCTCCAAACTACGGCCCGCGAAGCCATTCCATCCGGCCCGTGAAGGCATTTCATCCGGCCGCACAGACATTTTGTCAATGAATAAAAAACAATATACAATATTTACGAAACATTTGTTGATTTGGTAGAATGTGACTTATTTCGAAACAATCACGTTACGTAAGATGTCCCGCCCTCGAACTGCTGTGCCGTAGCTTGTGTAGTCCTCTGGCAAAATTTTGGAGACCCCTGGTTTGAAGCAATGCCTTCATGACAGTGGAGGTAGGCCTACACCAGGGGTCACCAACGTGGTGCCCGCGGGCACCAGGTCGCCCGCAAGGACCAAGTAGGTCGCCCGCGGGCCTGTTAAAAAAATAACATTAGCATGATCACTGTCTTCACATTAACGAATATCAATACTGAAATAATTGGAAGGCAATTTGAGCAAAATTTTTATTTCAGAAGTGCGTATCAAACTAGTAGCCCTTCGCGTTAATCGGTACACAAGAAGTAGCTCGCAGTTTCAAAAAGGTTGGTGACCCCTGGCCTACACAAATCTCATTCAATCCATTGTGGCAACAAATCATGCAAATTTTGTGTAATGCAGCACGTTGTTCTTCTGAAATGTGGACAGCACTACCTTTTTAACAATTTGTGAGGCATTGCACAAACTTAAATTTAGGAATTTACGTTTGTTTTGAATGCATGTAACCAGTCATGTCAAGGTTTTGTGCAGTGTACCGCAGCAGGTCTTCTGTAGCTTTCTTCAACAGTGTGGTGTAGAAAATTAGCAACACAATATGTCACATGTGATGTCAGAACTTAAGTAAAACACAATCTTGCACTGCAGCACACCAACATCAGCGCTGACTTTCGGGTCTCAATCAAACGTTCAGCCTCGCGCACAGGCCATGCGCAATGAACGCACCCCTTCATTCGCAGACGTCTGCATACAAAGGCGGATTGAACTAACCGCATCAGACGCACCACATTAGAAGCATGCCATGTGCATACAGCTTTAGACATTGTAATGGAGCATTCCTTAAAACGCGTTATTGTGCTGGCGAATCACGACATTTCACTTTCATGGCGTTGTTAGTCCAAACAGTTGTTTTATGCATTATAAATTCTAGTATGTCTTTAAACAGACATTTCAATGAAATTTATCATTTAAATATAGACATTTCAATGAAAACATTTTCTGTGTTCTTTAGTCTTATCTTGCGAGATATCTTTGAAAGGTGTGTTCGTGATATATGACTAATCTACGTAAACATCCTCGTTTTACCCACGTTTGATAGCAGCCGGTAACGAGCGCTGTTTTGAAAAATCGTGATTTGGCGTCATCATCAACGGTTTCAATCAGAAAAGAATTGTAAACGTCGCTTAGAGGTAACAACTAATACGAAATTTTCTGTTGACATTTACGTTTGGCATACTCCTCCCATATATTCTGTTGGTACTCACCAAAAGCGAAACATCTTTCTTGCATATTCATGTACTTCTTTACCGTGCGTGTTACGACAACATAAAAGTGTTTCATGTTTGCCACGATATTAATAAAATACAACAGATTTGTGGGCTGTCCGTATTAACACCAAAGATGTCATGAGATTAATATTTGTGACACATTTCATTCCAGCAAACATGACACTTTCCTTACATGAGGCTGACTGCAGATGCACTAAGAAGGGGAAATGAATTGAGAAATTCGCTTGAAACTCTCAAAGCAAACATTGCCCAACACTTCATCAAACAACTGACAGCATCGAAATGTCACAGTACTGCTCTTAGCTCTTGCGTTCATTGCAAAAAAATTTTCAGATTTTCCGTTGTGTCACTCATAGCAAACCGACTTGTGCTGTACCTCTTTGGAAAGAATTGCCCGATACGGTTCATGGGAAATAATCTAAACACCTAACAGAGCAACGCTAGAGTTTTGTCGCACTGGCGCTACAACCAGTGTCGGATCAAATCATTCTCTATTCCTCTAGAAAAGTAAAATGTATTCTTTGCATTCTTTCCGCTTCTTGCTCATCAATTATAAGACTTTGGGTGCACTACCGATTTCCTACGTATATCGCGAAGTTTCACTGACAGGAGATGTTGGTATCACCTGGCTTAGCCAACTTCTAAGCACGATCGTATCGGTATCATTGAGTGTCTTCACTAATTCTGGTGTGTCTATCATTTAAAAACAGATTATAACATCCCTGTCAACAGTACAGTTCTTATCCTAATGGGTTTTCAGCGGCCTTGCCAGGTACATTGGCATTCCCCACACCTCAAGTGTTGCGAAAATGCCATTCTTTTATATATAAAAAAAAAAACGGAAACCCGCCGTACTACAAACTTTATGATCACGTTTATTGTTTTTACAGAGGTTGCAAGCAGGAAGCGAACTTTTTTAAAATTGCCAACACTATAATTGTGAAATACAAGTGGTGTATGAATTATATTGTTTGAACAGCACTAGTAACCACAAAAGTTGGCTCAAACTTTCCGCTTAAAATCCCACACTATTCCTTTTCCAAACGTTTTCCTTACTTCTTAACAAAACCTATGCTGTTCTGCTAAACGCTGTTCGTTACAATAGTCCTGGGTGACATTTTTTGTGGAAACAAACGTTTCTTTCAAAATTGGTCGTTGGAAACAGCTTCGTCATAGTGCTCATTTCCATGCGATGATTGTTTGTAATGACAGAATATTTTTGATTGAAAGCCTTTCTGTGGTGCATTGACTATGAACAGCACTAAAAGTCTCCAGGTATTTTCCGATTTTTTTGGCATCAGACGTTAGATGAACTTCGCAGCATACAAGTTGAATGATCCACTTTTTACTGTGCTTCAAATACAAGAAAAACCATGTTTCTGAAAAGAGTTGAGAATCTTCATGAAAGTTGATTTTTTGCTTGCACAAAATTTCAAATGTCAGTCTTGCCAAACGCTTTGTTTCATACCCTAAATTTTATGTTTTAGTTTGAAGAAAGAGGTGAATAAGTCCGGGCATCTTTATATCGCTTGTATCCAACCTATTATCAAGGTTACGTTACTTTTATTTTCAGGTCGCGATTTCCACTGCCAAGGTTGTGGAGTATCTTTCCTGCAAGAATCAACACTCAAAGTCCACGTCAAGAGCTACTGCAGCGGGAAGCGCTACAAATACGGGTGTTCTCTCTGTGGAGCGAAGTTCCCTGACAAGAAAATGTGGAAGGTGACTTGATATTTGGAAAGCAGTAAATCACAGCAAACGAACTTGAACGCTGAAACAACAACGTGTAAAATTTAACATGCAAATGAAAATTAGCGAAGTCAGAATTACCCGCAAAAATTGAGTAACTTGAAAAACATTAGTACAACTTTGCCTTTTTTGCCACCATGTTACCTGACATATTCCCCAGGAATAATACTTCATATACGGTTTTGCTCTGTCGTGTATTCAGCACATACAAGCGCAGATTCGCTGCTTCAAAATGAATGCCTCCAAAAAATAGCAAACACGAGTGTAATTTTGCATGAATATGAAATGCACATTTTTAACTGGTTGGTTGATTTCACACTTTACTAAACAAGCAAAGTCCCCATACCTACTGTAATACCGATTCTCTGCGCAACAGCAGTGATGTTCATCACTATGTAAATCTGTCGAAACATATTTAATACAGGATGGGCTGCTAATGACCCAGTTTATGTAGCAATGGTCCTTTGCGTTGACTGACTATATCACAAAAAGATTTCTGTTACCTTGAATTTTCGTTCGAGTTCTATTTATCTTGCTAACCGGGTTGAAATATTGTATTTACAAATGCGGCATTTACCTATTTTGGTTGTCATCAGGTAACTTGTTTCTTGCAAACAATCTTACCTTTGCTAAGGCCAAAAATCGAGTCCTTTTGTTAAGAGAAAAATCTGTTTTGGATTTTTAGATTCATGAAGAAGTACACTTCCCCAAAGAAAAACAAGAGGAAGCAGATTCCAACCAAGCAAAGGTGAAGGAAACGGTGCTTTGCCCGCCGCTACCAGACGTTTCACCAACAGCGCTGACAACTGTGGACACCAGGCTTGCCTGTTCTTCGTCGGTCAATCTCACCGTAAAAGAACCGTCTAGGAAAAGGAGTGCTCCTGCCCTCTCGTGTTTTTCGAATGCTAATGGCACTACTCGTGCCAGTCGGCATTCGATTGCCTGCGACTCGGTCAGTTCTAGAAAAGATGGTTCTGTCCTCAGTGTTTCGCAAATGAAAAAGAACGTATCTCCCCATCAGATTTTTGCGTGCATTGTCTGTGACGCAAAGTTCTTGGACGTGGTAAATTTGCAAAAGCACATCCTCTTGCTGCACTCGCGAACTCCTGATCGGGCTTTTCCGCACGCCGGTGAGTCGGACACGCCTTCGGACGACTTTTTCGGAATAAAGCTCAAGTATTCCGGTTGCCAATCGCCATCTAGCCCAGTGGACGAACTGACCAACGGTGACGTGCTTCGACAAGCTCGCTCATCGCTGCCAAATGATTCGATAAATGAACCGAAGCGTTGCACGGCGTGCAACATCGCGTTCGAGAGCGCTGACAATCTTCGTGCTCACAAGAAGCACTACTGTTCGTCACGCGCGGCCAACCGCGCGTCACTCGCACGCTTCAGTGACTCGCCTGTGTCGAAAAGGCATGCGGCGAGCACGCCCAGCAGCAGCGACGAGAGTGACACTGGCCAACGTTCGAAAAGAAAGGGGCTTTCGCTGCCGAGCAAAGAAGTTGGCATCAAGGAAATGCCAATCTGTGAACTTTCTGTGCAATCCAATGACGTGCCTCGGAAGAGGATGTACGACTGCAAGGAATGCAACATCCAGTTCTCTCGTCCGGACACGTATTTGGCCCACAAGCAATATTATTGCCACAACCGTCGTCTCAGTCGATCCAGGCAGTTGGCTCTCGCTGCAGTACCGAATCGGTCACATTCCGTGGGGTACGTAAGCATTTATTTGATTCCTGTCATGGGTGACGCAAGGGAGGGCATGGGGAGGCCAAGATCTATGTAGTTTAAAGTTTGATATTTCACTATTTACGTTTTAGTAGACAAATATTGTTTCTTAGTTTCGGAGTTGATGAAATGAAATTTCACCACTATTGGCCCCCTCACGAAAAGATATTTCCGACACCCATGATTCCTGTCCCTCCAAGCTGAGGTTTGTCGCAAAATGATATTAGTTTTGTTAAAAATATACAAAATTTACCTAATGTAACTTGGAGTTCCAGTTTCTTAAACAGGTGGCTCACATTTGTATTTGCTTTCAAAGTATGTGCAAGTGCTTTGACGGTTGGATGAATAGGTTATAAACGAGTGTTTAAAAATCACTACGAATTCGCTAAACTCACTTTGATGTCAGGACCGCAAGCATAGCAAACACGGTTTATTTAAACGTTAAACCATTCTCGTAAAAAGTGTTTAAATTTATCAAAATTCCTACCACAACAACGGCGCAATTAGTGCCAGGAGCACGACGCAATTGCTATATATAAAATTCGGAAAAGCTGTCTTCTTGACCAAAAATGTCACGAATAAGTAGTCTCCATAAGAACTCATCCATCAAAGTTTATTTACATAAGGTTCCCTGCGCGGAGTGCCGTATGACACTGCGTTGTGCAACACGCTCCCTTACAACTGGGGGAGAAAGGTACTCTATTTTGTGGATCGATCTTGGTAAGAACGCAAGCCAAGGTAGTGGTAACCGGTTTTGTGGTCTTCTGAAGATATTTTCACCCAGACAGGACGCGAATCTAATAAACTTAAGTCAACTACTGTTGTGGTCCCGTGTGACTAGTCGATTGATCTTGCAGTGTTAACCATGTCGTCACGACAGTACGAGTTTGAACAGTAACATTATGATTTTAATGAATTTGTTTTTATTCATAATCAACAAAATATCTATTCTTGCATAATATGATTAGACGTAACAAGTACTGTACTTCAATATATCGCGAAACGCCAACCACCAGAGCCACTATAGTGGCTCATGCATTTTTGGTTATAACTCGGCACCTGCTGCAGCTAGAGAGGTGTTCAAACCCTCTACGGATTCAGCA
>JGI24021J15306_10003690_pt1 | contig 17398 bp, 12 predicted proteins | sample Ectturendosymbi1_FD_15306 | JGI IMG/M metagenome (IMG submission 15306) | reverse complement strand
AACTTTCCTGTTGCTTTCATTCTAGCTGGCATTACTGTTGCACTGTGACGTTGGTTACGTAACAATAAATGAGAAGTTCTCATAATAACTTCTCAATTGTCATTTTTGCCTGTTTTAAGCTGTGTTTTTAACAGCCAATGGCGAATTCGATGCACGGGCTCCTCGGGCTTAGCGGGAGTCTTCGATTACGATTTATATCGGAGAACGCGAGCTTTATTGCTTTGTACAATTGTGCCGCCACTCACGGCCCCACTTCACTAAGTTGTTACCTCGGGCTATTTTCTTTGGGCGTTGTCGCTGTTCATATATTTTTGTTCCATGTCATGCTTTTCACGTTCATGTTGCAGTTGACCTGAATAAAACAATAGCGATTGTAGTAGGCACTAGCGTACGAAGGGAGAGGTGCACTGTGCCATGCCCCCCCTCAAACCCCAAAAATTAAAAAAATGTATAAACAGTATTCGGAAGTGGCGCACTAAGGGGGGCAAGGACCTCAATTTAAAATAGATTGACTTTGTTTTCTGGTCACTGATATACGCACTACGCAAATTTTTTTATGACTGCTGTACGTTTCCTCTGCTTGATTTTCATTTTACGATTTCATTCTTTCACTGACAAAATTGCTTCATACGTGGATGTTAAGTAACTTAACACAGGTAACAATGAACACCAGAAAAAAGCTTCGGTTGGCGTGAGATTTGAGCCCACAAACATCACTAAGCGTCTTCGAGAAGCGATACATCTCTAAAACTTATAACATCCAAGCATGCATATAGGTTTAATTCAAGAGGCTCAGACAACGAAAGTTCAGTTTTCTGTCTCACCGGCTAATAAGTCTAGTAAAAGCATTATACTAAAACTTGCTTCCAGAATGCACAAAAATGCGAAGTTTTAGGTGTAATTTTGTAAAATTTTCCCGGGGGCATGCCTCCGGGCCCTCTAGAATGGTCGTGCCTTCGGCACTTCCCCTAAAGTTGATTTTTGTGACGTCACACGATTGTGACGAAACTTTGCCCCTCCCCTCGGAAATTTTCTGCGTACGCCACTGGTAGTAGGCATTCTCTCGACTTCGTTCGCTCGCGCTTTACTCGGGCCTCATCAATTAGAGCCCGAGCTGCCCTATGCAATTAAGTATTTTCTAAAATATAATTCATATCGGACTGAATGTTTTTTGAAGCAACGGATTTGTATAGAACATTGGATTTGAAGTCCAATCCAATGGACAGTTCCCATTTGGAGAATGATTTCAAACAAACGATAAATTGCCCAGCAACTCGGGCTAATATGAATGAGCCTAGTAAGCAGAGGACTTAATGGTGTGACGTACATTACTCAACAATGGAGAAGTTATTATGAGAACTTCTCATTTATTGTTACGTAACCAACGTCACAGTGCAACAGTAATGCCAGCTAGAATGAAAGCAACAGGAAAGTTCAATGACGCAAGCGTCGGACGCTTTTATTCAGTCAGAATAAGCCGCATGATGAGCCCGAGTGACGCTATTGACCTGGGTCGCCCCTGTAAGAGTTTATTTGAATTTCAGGTGATTCACCGATACGTTTTCACTGTGGCGTAATTTGTCTAAACTCTAAAACAATGTAATTTAGACCTGCACATGGTGTATAGGTGATGACGCCATATTTCAATGTGCGTGATGTCACAGCAGTGGCCAATTCAAACCATAAAAATTTTGTATAGTTGTTATGACGTGCACTTGTGCCCCCCCCCACTTTGAAAAAGGTTCCGTCACCCATGATTGTCAGACTTATATACAGTTATATACAGCGGTGTGTTTAAGGGAAGGCAAGCGAGGCACTTGCCTCGGGCCCCCCTTTGCAGCTGTAACGTGCAAAGTAGCTTACCTTGCTTTCAAATGGGGCACAGCAGCAACTGCTATGTATAAGTATAAGCGGGCTACTTTTCTTTCAAAGGGGCCCCCAACAGCAGTTGTAATGTGAGAATACCTTGCTTTCAAAGGGGCCCAAAATAACTGTAATACAATTTTCTTTCAAAGGGTCTCCTAACTTCACTGATTTCTGGCACTTCATATTTCAATTAGGGAGATCGAAGCTTTCTCTGGGGTGCTAAGTGGTGGCGGGACTGGAATATTGGGCCCCTTGTGACAGTGTTCCCCCCACCAATTGGGGGCATGGAGTGCGGCTGATACGGCTCTGGCTACATTTGCTATATTGTTTATCCGGCATTGCGTCAAACTAGACAATGGTCTCCAAACTACGGCCCACGGGTCAAATCCGACCCGCGACGCCATTTCATCCTGCCCGCGAGGGCATTTTTTCAATAATGAAAAATAATTTTTATTTTAAAAACATTTGTTGATCTGGCAAAATGTTGTAACATATCCCGAAATAATCACTTTACGCGAGATACCCGGCCCTTGAAGTGTGTGTACTAGCTTATGTGTCCCTCTGACAAAAAACTTTGGAGACCCTAGACCAGCGGCTCTCAAACTTTTCTGCACGTTGACCCCCAATTAAAGTATACAATTTTCTGTAGACCCTGTGGCCTAGCCCAACAGTTACTGCAGTACTACAAGGAATTGTTATCCGTCCTACTGCGTAGCCTGCTACTGCTGTACTACCATTTACCAGTCTAACCACTGCCGAACTGCGACATGTGCAGTACAATATTGTTTGTGACGTAACAAAGAGAATAGATTTCATAATGTCATCACAATGGATGATTTAATAAAAAACTATTCGAATCGAATGTACATTCAAACTACTGTACCTGAGATGTGATCAGCCCTCTTTATTTTGTTTGATTTGTTGAAAAACGCCGTTTCCATTCCTTGCCCGATTAACAATAATTTTGAATTGGAGGCTTCATTGCTCCAGTAGACCCCAGCAGTTATTGATAGATCCCTTGGCCATTCAGTGACNCCATTCGACCCCGTGACTATTTATCGACCCCTTGGGTGGTCCAATTGACCCCTGGGGGTCGACATCGACCACTTTGAGAACCACTNCCCTAGACTGTAGAGAGCTTCTGNAAGCTAGTCAGCAAAGATAGATTTCTCAAACTGCAAAATTTCGCACTAAAATGCGCTCGTTGTTTGAAAACACATATNTGCATGAGATTACATTTTCTACTATGAAGCAAGTCAAGTCTAAAAATAGAAGTCGAATGTCAGAGAAAACATTGGACGATAGTCTCCGACTTGCTACCATTAACACTGGTAATGCCAGTGGTATTGATGAGGGGACGACAGTGTCAGAGAAACATCGACCACAGGCATCTCACTGATAGAAATTTGTAATAAATTGCTATTTGCTATTGTGCAATAATTTCAATTACGCGCTCGCTTATCTTTCCTTTTTAACTTTTAAATCTTGTGAATCTGTTGTTTTATACATTGTTTTCTTGAAACTGGCCCGCAAGTTGTCACGTTTTTGAAAATTTGCCCGGAGGTCAAAAGCAGCTGGACCACGCTTGTCTACATGAATTGGATAGACAGTCATAGCCGAGTCGCCGAGGGTGTCACTGTTGGACGTTGCAGGATCAATCGTGAGATTTTTGCAAACAAACAAATTGGTGCTGGTCGCATCTTTTCAACCGCATCATCAACATTCCTATGATCGGTTTGCAACTGCGTGTGATCAAGTAAAATGAAAATTTAGCACTGAAAAGACCGAGGTGTTGTGCCTGTCCAGAAACCCAAGCCAGAGTGTACGCTGCAGGTCAGCCTCATCCCCCGCAGCAGGTTGAGTAGTTCAAACAACTTGGGGTGATATTGACGAATGACGGAAGGCACAAAGAGAGATTGATACACGGATTTAATAAAGCAAACGCAATATTGTACCTTCACCATTCCATTATCACAAAACGGAGCTGTCAAACACAGCGAGGCTTTCAGTAAAGCAGCTGCAAACTTCGTAAAGCCACGAATATCAAGCTACTTCTCCGAATATAGATCCCAGCTACGGTGGTTTAGCCACGTGATCAGATTCTGATCATCAGAATACCCCGCAAATCCCCATGAAAGATTAGTGAGGAAAGTCATGTTACAGTAACTACACCCACGGAAAGCGACCCAGAGGCCAGCAAGGACCAGACGGCGTGATTGCAACTCCAACTTGGATTGGTTATGCCCAGGTGTGGAGCCAGCAAACATACAATCAAACTTGATATCAATTTACTGTGAAAAAAAAACACGATGCCAAGTACAACAAATACACCAATTACGAAATGGGTAATTGAAGTGCCATAGCTGCAGGGGTATATATATATACTTGATTATATTACACTTTATCTTCAAAAATTTATACCGATAGGTACCTGTCAGCCGCCGCAGACAGGTGTAGTGTACTTGACTGGTTTAGAGAAAGTTATTGCGGTAGAGTGCTCGATGCTTGCTAGGAGAGCCTCTTTTCAGAAACACATTTTTCAGAAACAAGATATTAATTTAGCGTTATGGCCTTAGGTTTCGCGCGCAACCGCACTCATCAGAAATGACTCTACAAAACATCAACATAAGCTGATCGTAATTCAACACAACGGAAAAGATGGCTGTCTGCATCACTGCTCCTTTGGCTGCGGTTGTTATAGCCGCCGACTGTCCCGTTCAGAGTTGCCAGGTCACCTAAAATTCAGACAAAAAGCGATAAATTATCTTGATTTCACAGTTGATTCCAACAGCTAGCAAATCATTCCAACACTGAGTTTTTGTTCGAATCTCACAGAAATGTTTTACTAAGAAGCAAAAGAGCGAGCCAAGTCTTGCAGTCAGTGTCCCCAGCATGGCAGCGCCTTCCTGCAGACAGTCTTGCGTTCATCGCCTAATGAAGAGGTGTGAGAGACTGAGAGGTAAGCCTACATAGCAAGTTAGCCACTATCTGAGCCAAACTGTCTGTGCCAGATTGAAGTCTGCTACGTCCAGTCTTCCCGTGTTGCCTTACGACATAGAGCAGGGGTCTCAAACTCAAATTGTTTCGAGGGCCAAATGAGTACTTACATGGCAACCCTAGGGCCGCATTATGACGATGACGCAACAATGGCAGTACCTGAACCTTTCTAGAAACAGCTTTTGTATTCTATTTCCTGCGAAAAGTATCATGAGTTGTAGCAGCGCAAAATCACTTTGTCCGTGTTTACCAGAACAAAAGCGGCGGCACGGCGTTGCTGATGGCATTGAGAAACTGTGTCGAGCTTTAAATTTTGCTTTTTAGTCACTTTTTTCAGCCAGCCACAGTGTCTCTGCTGCACCTTGAAAAATTGTGGGTGCGCATGCTTTAGAGAGAGCACTATTACTGCATATAAATTACCTGTACCGTGAATGCTATGGCCCACTAAACTCAGCAGGACAAGTGATGGATTAGGAATAAAATATTATTAGTATTAGTTCTAAGATGTCCGAATTTCAAATTAAACATTGTCCGAAATTTACCTGTATTACCAGGTAAACCTGGTCCCGCCACTATATAGTCCCTTGGGTAAAGTTCGACTTGACTGCTTACACTTTTCGGAATGTAAATTTTAGTTAGCTTATGTTTTGCCTTGTGGCAACATACTGATAAGATTTCGCTCCTTTTGTTTATACTTAGACGTTGACATACAAATCACATTATCACAAACGAAGAATTATTGCGGTTTTACCGAGAGATCCTTCCGAAGACATGTACATTGACCACATGGGCAGCTTTAGAATAAAGGTTGCAGGAACCAGAGGAAACAGCGACCAAATGGCCTTGCCGCGACTCTATACAGTTTTCTATAGCATCCTAAATATACCAACTGTTTGCTGCTCTTACACTGTTTCTTTTGTAGAACAACCCAGTTACGGCTTTCTGGAAATCTGTGAAGATAAATGACTGAACAAACTAAACGCACAGTGGCTTTTAAACATTAAACACACACAGCAAAAGCACGATCCTCTCTCATGTGAAATAATTATTTTATATCATTGGGATGTTTTTTGACATTTTTCCATTTTTCTTTGCCAATTTCTTTGTACCTTTTTTCTTACCACACTTGTAGTTTTCCATTTTGTACCTCCCTTTCCAACGTTCACGATTTTAAAGGCCTTCCCTGAAGTACATCTATCTTACGAACGACTTTTTGCTCATGCGTTCTACCGACACATTTTGTGTTGAGTCATCCCAGAGAGATTCCGTACCTGCGGCTTTGTTGCTCCGTAATTGACGTCAGATAGTTCTTCAGTTTTAATGAAAATAAATTACTTGAGAAGATCGGCGTATTTTCCAGAATTTACTTGCCACATTTTGCGCTTTGCTTTACCCATTTTAGTCTTAAGTTGGCTTACTTTTTCTGTTCTTGCATTTGCTCTTTAGCATTTCACCCGTAACTATTGTTTGCAATTTTCAGGACTGAGGATGGGTAGAGTTACGTCAAATGAATTCGGTATTAAAAAAATTTACCGATAGATTCGACTGCATCGCTTTTATGGAGACTAATTACGTGAACACAGATATGTGCAGGCCCGAATCAACGCAACGTCATGAAGCGGAATCTAGTCGAGCGATTCCCCGAAAGCTAGCAGCAAACCTATGGGCTTTTAATTGTTGCTGGCCTGACAAAAGTTTTAGAATTGATTTGGGAGCTGAAACGGAAAAAGACTGTCTTCAGCTATGAATGGTCTGCTTGCAAGAAAGCGAAAGCGTACCAGTGTGGCTCATGTAGATGCAATTTGAAAAAATACGGATTGTACACAGGTGACCCTTGCCGAAGTATAAAAAAGAAGCGAAATCATGCCAACATGCAAACATTTCATGCCATATACAAACGCTTGACCACAGCTGATGTTTTTCGTTTCGCCTGTATAGCTCGGGGCTGCGTTTTCTTTCTTACCTTGAGGCTTGGTGAAGTTTTCAATAATGTAGAGATGAGTAGAAGCTTACCAGCATAAAACGTTTTGGAGTCTCCAGTTTTTTTATGCTAGTATCTTCTGACAAAAGCACAGCTATACCCTCTCATAATGAAAAGGTTCTGCTTGATTAATAGAGCATAGCAAGCAGGTTTATCTTCACGTACTTCAGCTTACTGGCATCTCTGCTTCCACTAAAATCTACAGAGTTAGTTGTCTTATAGACAAGCAGGTAAAGATTCCATCAGTGTAACGCATTGGTGAAGTTATCATTATCTGGCTCAAAGATACTGTAATTGTAAACTTGATAAGTTTTCATAGTTTTATTGGGTGAAGGTTTTTAAAGATATTTGGGCGCTTGAGAACTTTTAATAGTTTTGTTGGGTGTAGGTCTTTAAAATGAAGGCTGGGCAAATCTTACAGCTTTCGACAATTCCCGACATTTCATTTTGTCAAATTTCTAAAGTGAAACTGTACAAGCAGTCGTTACATTATAATGCTCTCCACTGTAAAGCAATAAAGTGTCACTTGATGTTATCATGACTGCTTGCTGTTGTTATTATACCCTACAAGACGACTTTTATTTCTGTTAAAAACATAAAAGGACGATATAAAGATGTGAACTTTATATATTTCGGCATTGGGTGCCATCTGTGCAAGCGCACGGCAGATTACCTTTTATCAGTTTATTCAACAAATCTGATAGCCAGAACGAGGTTGTTTTATTAGAATAGGTGAGTGTTAGAAGTTCCAAAACTTGTAGAAAATTTAAGCTAGAGAAGCAAGCATCAATAGAAGGCAACACACACAAAAAGAAACCGCTTTATTTTAGGATGACAAAGTTTTAAATTGTTGTTAGTGTTCTTTGTTATTTTGGCTGTTTTTGGTAGGTTTATCTTTGTTGTTGCTCTGCAGCGGAGCGATACTTATCAGTGGAAGCGTTGTTTGCAGTAATTTGAAATGGCAACAGTACTGCGGTATATCTTGCCAGACAAATCTTAATCACGAAAAAAGTGTTCCTTTGTAGCATAGCAAGCGAACAGCGATCAATTGACGAAACCACCGTTTATAGGAAACTTGTACGTCGGATATTCAAAAGTTTCTTGAACGCTGCAAAATTTGTGTGGTTCTTTCTTTACAAGTAAAAAGCGGCATTTCTTCAAAAACAACTGACTAACATAAAATGAACTACTTTGAAAGAGACTGCTGAAAAGGTAAAATCCTTTGGGAGCAAGCGTTATATTTTTAGGCGAATTTAGGAAAAATTTTTCTATAAAGAAAATTGCAGTCTTAAGGGTACAATGCATTCGAATGTGGAGCATGTATTGTAAAGAATCGTTTGCTTTTAGACACAAATCTTCGTGAAATTTTTATTCCACATGTAGGAGAGTTAGGCAGTCTACCAATGTTGCAACCACTGCCTTGGCGTAGAACTGAGCTTTTGAAGCCCCATGATAGCATACACAATATGGAGAACAGCACAAGCTTCAACTCAACCCTAAGGAAAGCATAATTTTCTAATCAATTTATGAGATCAAAATTTTGAGAAAAAACGTGCAGAAACATGACAATGTTTTCGCACAGTTCAGAACGCATAAACCAAAGAAATCACATAAAAGTATAGGCTGCTTGAAGTTATGATGGAAATAACTGTGTTATGGTCGATCAATAAACGTAATTTTTAGACGATTAATTTTTCCATTTTGTTCTCTGTGCAGGGTTCGGAACCAATGTTCAGTAAAGCTTTTGCCAAATAATATCAGACAGAGTTAAAGTACTGTATATGCAAACTGTTCGTTTTTGCATGCCTTGCAAGTAACTTGTTTCTTTTGAATGGAATAAAAATGAGAAGTTTACTGGTAATAGTTTTCACTTCGTTGCTACTTTTTCAAACTTTTGCAATCCAACCTGGTGGTAAGTTTTGGGTGAACACATGACGCTTACTGTGCTGTTTTCTTACTTCTGGCAACAATGAGGCTTGGTAAAAAATACCACATTTTAGATCTGTTCTTTAAAAGTGCTGTTAATTTAAATCAAGTATCGTCTATCTAGTTTTTGCAAAAACAAGTTAGCCATTACCCTCGTTTAAAAGCCAACACTTATAAGAAATTGATTAAAATTGGCCGGGCCGAAATGAATGACATTTAGCAGTATTTTCCAAGTACTGTACAACTTTGATCGTCAATTTCATTATCGACGATTTTGTCTCTGTTTTCTGAAGACTAACTGTTGTATTTCGTAACTCACAAAGGCAGTAGCGTAGTCAGACCAAAAATTTATGGAGGGGCAAAAAATTTGAGGGGGGCAAAATGGTTGACTTTAGACGAATAACCCTATTATGTTTGGGTCACCGCTTCTCAAAGCACAAAATGACTATATGTTCTAAAAATTTGGGGGGATGGGCCCCTAGGCTCCCCCTGGCTAGGCCTATGTACCAAGGACGACGGGAAACAACAAACCTAGTTTGTCAAGATCATGCACTTTCGGTTGGGTAACATCTTAGCGATGATGAGCAAAGACATTTCCGACACACTTCTAAGCTTTGATGTATACTCCATTTGAACCTGAAGTTCCTAAGTAGAAGTTAGGTACGCCCTATGGTTTTACCTTCAACGCAGTTGCAAAAAGTGTCTGCAACTCCGTGGTTTCGCCGGTTCCAATGCCTTGTAAAACGTTATGTTTTGTCTGTTTTTATCGACCTGCGTTGTGCAGAGTGTGTTGCTTATACTATGGACTTCGTGTCTGCTCACACACAAATAAATTAAATTAGATTAAATTTTTAGTTAAAACAAGCTTTTGGTGGTACGGTATTCCTTGACTCCTTGTCTTGGACAATGCACACAAAACAATGCCAATGCTTTGAAAATTTGCATGATTTTGTAAATTCGTTGACTTAAAAAATGAAATTATTTCATTTTTCGAGGTGGTCGCGGAGCATCGGGACAGATTTCTGGGGCACGCTGATCGTGAAAGATATGTAGAAACACTGATTTTAGTACAAATACATTTTGCAGTACAAATATCAGGAACATTTTTATAGACTGTGAATAGCCACTAATGAAAGTAAAGGTTTACAGAAAACCCTTTGGACTTAATTTGCCTTAATAGGTTAGTAAAGCACTCGCTTTGTACAACACAAAAAAATAACTCAAATAAAGTTTACAACTTCAAGCAAAAAGTTCGAATTTGCCTCTGCAAACAGCAATTCGTAGAGATTTTTTCGCTTTCCGCGTGCACAAAGCTGGACGTAACACTGTTGTGAACCCGTTTGAAGTATGCCGAGGATAATAGTTGAAAGTTTTCGTGGATTTGGAAAGATTTTCGTGGAAACAGGAAGTAGTTTTTGTATGGCAAACCCATGGCCGTCGGCAGGGGCCAACATGCTCTAAGATCCAACAATTTCCAAAAAAACTGACGTTAGCAGTTTAAATTCGATTAATTGATTTAATTCTTGCAATGACAGTTTATTTGCCGATATGACACCCACATTGCCCAAGAGCCAGGTTCGCTGTTCTGGTGTCATTCAGTGATGAGCTTGCAGTTCGCTCATGGCCGCTCTTTTCCTGCAGAAGCAGGTTGCTAAACTTGCGAGCAGATTGTTCTACTGTTAGTGCGTAGCAATAACATGGTAAGGAATCTTCAAGTGTTCACTTCAAGTTAACGGCATAGTAGCTAGGCGTTATGCCGCATGCGACAGCTAACGCGGATATCTATGGCAGGTAATGCAGTGAGAAAGCGACTGCTGATAGCGGTAAGCCACGTAGTTTTACACTGTGTGAAAAGAAGCAGGAGTAAAGAAGCATTGTTGCACCAATAAAGTGCAAGTTTTTTTACTGTTGCAGTAATATAGGGCGGGTAAAGCGTTTTGTGAATGTCCATTTGCTTTGCATTGCTTTGTCAGAAACCTGAAAAAAATGAGGAAAATGTCGACTTTGCCCCCCTGGAAAAATTTCTGCGGGCGCCCATGGGTATACCACTACCACTATTTCTTGTAAATTCAATGATTACCTCAAAATATCAGTCTACAGATTGCGATCCAGAATATATGTTTGCATTATAGAGAAAACAGCAGCATTTTGGCACGACATTTCTCAGAAAGAGCTGAACAATGCTCTTCAACTACAGCAGTGGAATCTAAATATCGCAAAGAACGTTATATTGTTTATAGGTAAGTTACATTATTTGTTAAAGGTCGGTAGTAGAGTATAAAAGTCAGCAAACTGTCACAACGTATTAACGGGTCACTCCAAACTTTAACAATCATACGTTTATTTTTTGGCATTTTTGCACCAACTCTGAGCTACTGTATTGAATAATGCGTTGAAATAAGCAAAATTGACAATAAAAATCGAATAGTGCATTGTACAGTATATTGCATTTGTTTTCGTGTAATTCAGAAGCAAATATAGAAGCCTTGCATGGCCGCTGGCACTATTTATTTTACGTGATGTTGTGACAGGCGATGGAATGGGTGTGAGCACCGTAACGGCTGCCAGAATATTTAAAGGACAACAACAAGGGCAGGACGGGGAGGAGGCGCATCTGGAATTTGACAAGTTTCCGTTCATTGGTTTATCAAAGGTGATTTTCTAAAACCCTAAGCAGGATGGCGTGCAATAGGTGATTTTAAAAGGTTTCCATCAACTTTATTGCAAAAATACATAAAGACCACTGCAAACCTTCTGGTGCCACTTTTCTCATTACTGTTCTAGCAATAAAGAGTACTCATTTTAACACCAGGCTTTCTGAATATTCTTCACCCATCGTTTACTGTGCGGTGTCGAAACGACACCAAAACATTGCACGTGTGGTGAAAGGCAAACAACTATACGCCGCAAACCTCTTATCATATTAGCACAGCTATGTCCAGCCTGCGGCCCAGGCAAAGGTTTTGTGCCGCCCAGTTTAAGTTTTCGCTGTAGTAGAAGAATCCTACATACTGACAATTTGTCCGTATTTTGATAATCTTGAATTCGACATTTTTGATGCAGGTGGTCCTCAGTGCCACTTTATCATGTCTGTTACATTGCAGTTAGGATTCGAACGCTTTCAGTACGTTAGCTTAAGCTATATTCGTTTGCTAAAGTCAAGTTAGTCATTCAATGTGCGGCCCTGGTTAAGATGGTGACTTAATTTTTGGCTCAGTAAGCCATTTGGGTTGGACATCTGTATTAGCATGTCTGTCAACAGCTGTTGTTCTAAAACAAATGCAATGTGATAAATACAGGAGAATTAATACTTACAGCTTGTTGTGCCACCAGAAAAAATAACAGGCGTAGTAACAGTACGATGTCTTGAGATGGAAGTTGTATTCACAGTGTTTTCATTGGATAAGTGAAAGAAAAGTTCGACACAACAATGCAACTCACAAAATTAACATTAAGGAAAATTTGATATTTTACAAAGAAAGAATTGCTTTCTTCATGACACACGAAACTACTGAAATTGTCAGCAACCATGTCTAGCTAAGCAACCCTCTCTAGCTAGGTTATTTATAATTAAAATGTTTATTGGATTCTTCCGTATAGATATAGATTCAGTATTTGAAATGTTGTGTTGCGTACGTTTTAGTTTTTCAGTCGAAAACAATGACGTAAAATAATTTCCACAAATAATATTGCAACTTTTCTTCGAAGTTTTTCATGCATATTGTTCACAAGATACTCAGACAAAGGGCCGTTGCCACTTTTTTCTCGCTCTTGAAAACCCAGCTAAGGAATACTATTTTCTACATATTTAGTTTCTATGTCTGCTAGTGCCCAAAACTTAATGCCATATGTATCGTGTTTGTTTGGCATGAATGTAATGAAAGGTAAGCGTAGTTTTAGAGGCGTAAACTGCTCATGCATGGTCAATGAAAAATCATGACAAAATTTCTGGAATGAATAAAGGCTTGGAAAGAATTTGCTTTCTCCAGACCAAAGATCGTTTTCCGTCTTCCGTTAGGTTTATCATCACACATCAAGTATTTCAAAATAGATATTTTACGTAGCATGTTTTTCGGTAAATTTTGTTATTTTGCTTAAAGTTTATTATAAAGTAAATGAATCAAGTATTTTTTTCCCCACAACCATATGGCATATTGAAGAGCAAGAAACGATTCTAGTTCTATTATGCTCTCGCAAAAGTGGTTTGCGTGCCTCTTAATTGGTTTACTTGACAATAAGCCGAAGAATCGCTTCTGGTAGTAACTTTTCCCATGTAAATGCTTGTAGTTTTTGATACTTGTCGCGATGCTCTTGTGGTAGTAGTAAAAATAATGTAAGCTGGTATTCTGTCAGCACCTGATGATAAATTATACTTCTACGCTGTTTCATTTCTTCCGCTAAAGGTTGAGATTGCAGCAAGGATACCATTAGAAGTTTTTCACTGGCTCTACCCTCTTCCTCATCGCTATTATTTTCTACACTCACTTCATCTGACCTACTGTTCAGCTGAAATTGGCAGGAACAGGGGCAGCTTCAGTGTGGTTTGACTCATTTCCCTCTTCTTCTTCTAATATCTCATCTTCCGTGACATACCCAAGAATTACATCACAAGTTTTTGCTTTTGACATCAAATGAGCCAATATTAAGATCTCAAGTAAGGCATGAAAACTAACACGCCTCATCAACACGAGATACAATAGACAAATGCTGTTCTTTTTGCTACTCATGTTGCTGCGTAGCATTCGACACCAGGTTTAAAAATCATGCAGAAAAGTTTGTTCTTCTAGCGATTATTATATATTTTTATTATTTAGCCGACTTTTCGCCCAGCTATTCAAGTAAGCTTCCTCCTGATGTCCGTTCAGAACAGACCTGTTGAAAACAGACCACGCAAAGTAATGTACGTCTGTAACAGACCATGTTCATAATAGACCAGTTCATAACAGACCACTTTGATAACAGACCTGTTCATAACAGATAATGTTCATAACGGGTCTGTTTCAAGTGGTCTGTTATAAACAGGTCTGTTTTGAAAAGGAACCGTTATGCATATACTGGTACAATTGAATCAATCACGCAAAAAAACTCTACAAACATGATGAAAATATCAAATGAGCCTAGACAAGAAAACGTTTTTGACATCAGCATTCACAATGAGGGGAAAACCATCATCGGCATAAAATTATCACAAACAACCAAGGTGAAAACGTTAAACTAAACTTGGTCGTCACTAGGTGCGTTTCGAAAATAACACCTCTCTAAACGGCCGGGTACAAAATTCAAAGCATTAAATTAACTGCCAAGGTATCAAAACATAAGTTATAATGACAGCTCATTATTCAAAAGTATAGATTTTAGAAAAGGTTGACGCTTGAATTCATGTAAAACGTGTAACATGCCCACGAACTTTATTTTATGAATTAATCGGCAGCGGAAATGAGGCCTCGGTAATTTTAGTGTAACATGAATAACTGCTTTCAAAAAAGGAATTCTTTTATTTTGAATATTTTTTATCATGTGTCTGGTTTCTTCTATACAGAATCGGTAACGCCTAGCACAAGTTTTTTATCCACTAAATGCCATTGCACATCATAAAGCATGCCTATTTCAGACTTATGCGGTGGACAAGCAAGTCGCAGATTCTGCCAGCACTGCCACTGCGTTTGTTGGAGGAGTCAAGACAAACTACTTCGTGATTGGATTGACGGCTGCTGCACAAAGAGGCAACTGCAGCAGCAGCCTTGCAGAGGATCGAAAAGTCACCTCTGCTCTAGTAGACGCTTTCAATAAAGGTATGAACTTCTTCGGTATATAGTCAGGTAAGTAAAACTGAGCCATGAAACAGATTCCTGTCATTGTTTTTATCGTTTCTGACAAAAAATAAAAGTTTGTGAAAAATGAATATAACCATTGAGGGCTGTGGCGGAGCTAGTTCAACGACGATTCGGTTTGTGACTTGGGTTATATATGTGCCACATTTAAAAACAAAGCATTCTTGGTTGCCACCCTTTGTACAATGTGGATTTAGCAGTCAAAGATAAAACAGTAAAATGAAAAAAATAATAAAATTCCGTCAAACGGCATCAATTTCATAGCTAGCGCCATACAGTTGTCACATTTTATTTTAAAAAATGAAAAAATATAATTCAATCGCCCAAAACCAAAACTGTCGTTCCAAATTTTTCTGTGAACAAATGCCCATAAAAGTTAAAACAGTATGACAATAAACACAATGCATTCTCTAACGCTAACCAACTACAATACATTCTAAACAACACAACGAATTCTCTAACCAACAATATAACCCTTTGTTGAAAGTACAACAAAAATCAGCCCTTTTCAAAATTGCATTAAAAGGAGGTCAACCGCTCTACGCGACTGTCGTATGTGGACGCTATTCGTGGTTAAATCATCATATTTGACTAATATTTCAAGGTCTGTTCAGTTAAAAAACTCTGCTGCCCGTTTTTCCAGGTAAATCAGTTGGAATCGTTACCACGACCCGCATAAACCACGCAACACCAGCAGCTGCTTATGCCCACAGTCCTGAGAGAATGTGGTATGGAGATGCTGACCTTACTGAAGAAGCAAAGCGTTTTGGCTGCAAAGACATTGCTCAACAGTTTGTCAATAAATCGCATATGTTTACTGTAAGTAGCTGCAAACGTTTCACTTTCTGCTTTTCTGAAATACACCCGTCTAGCTTAGTCTTCAGCTTAATTCTCCTTAAAAATGCGCAAAGGTTTCTTGTTAAGCTAGATCTTGTACTAGTCCAGGGGCTCTCAACCTTTTTTCTCCCGTTTACCCTTTGCCAGCTTCCTAACATAAAATTTACCCCCTGTTTTTTGTTTACTGACTAGCGCTGTAGAAAAAACAGATTAATGTAACTTCAACATCATTAAATTTACCCCCAGGATAGGTAAAATTTGCCCCCAGGGGGTAAATTTACCCCCGGTTGAGACTCCCTGTAGTCGATTATAACTTCGTTTATTAATATTTCGAGGTGCAAATAAATGCCATCTCGTATTTTTAAAAGTATAGTTTAAAAATTATTTAATCAGCAAACTCGAGCTATTGGCGGTGGTTTACTGAAAGATTAAGATTTTTCATTTTATGTGTTCATGTTTTGACTATGCCTGCTAATATTTTATTGCGGTTGACCAAATCATTTGTGCGTTTTTTCGTATTGCAACATAGCCACTTAATAATTTCTTAGCTATTTTGGAACTTTTAGGAAAAGAGCAATTTCTTTGGTGAGAGCTAAAAAAAATGCAGTGGAGCTACAGTAGACGTGAAAAAATAACTAGAATAACTTACGTTTTCCGAATAAGCTGCGTTTTTCGAAAAACGGTGAAGACTTTTGTGAGTATTTGCTAAGGTTACACTGGGAGGCGGGCGGAAGTATTTTCAACCAAACACCACAACAGATCCTGAATACACAAACAAAACAAACAAGAGACAAGACGGACAAGATTTAATCAAAGAATGGAAAGACAAACAAGCGGCTAATAACAAGAATGCCAAATACGTTTGGAACAAGCAAGAGTTTGATCAGGTCGACCCAGCAAGTACTGACACGCTTCTAGGTAAGTATTATGCATGCACAGCGGTAGCAGCTGCAAGAGTTGAAACCACACAAATGTTTTAATGTGTTTTATTGCAGAATATATGTCACGTGTACGTGAGTCTTATCAGTTTTCGAAATACATGTTAAATATTATCTTGTCTTGGAAGCAAAACAAAAGAAAAGACAGAATTTTGCAAGGTTCAAGAACGCAGAACCTTTGTTCAAGAACGCAATGCCCAATCCGATTCCGGATACAGCCTTACACCGAAAAACAGTGCAACAGACTGGCAGAAGTGTTGTACTTAGTCCAAGACCATCTCTTTTCCTTTTCGAAAACGCTTGCCCCGCTCTGGTTTCTTTTGACAATAAGCGTAATGCACTTTTGAACTAAATTTTTATTTGACTTAAATAAGACTTTTTAAGCTGTTTCCCTCAGTAGCAGGTTTTTAAGTGTTGTGTAGAGTAGTCCTATCGAAACATGCATGAGTTCCGTGTTTTTTGAGTAAGAGGTGTTACTGCCAAGATGGTAGTGCATGCCTGACGTGTGAAAACAAAACTCTCGTCTCCACCGTCATTTTTGCAAAACAAGTTTGACATTTTGATGGACGAGCAAGCTTCGCAATGGCGTCCACTTAAAGAATTCCCGTGTAGGACAAGCCGAGTCGACGCGCATGACTCATAGTTAACCTCGGTTGTTCACGCTTAACCTGTAAAAGCAATGTTGCTATTTCGGCTAGAGCAGTGGTTGTGAAACATTTTTTCCCATTCCTCCCTTACAAACTCAAACTCTGTCAATTCCTCCGCAACAAAGATCACAAAGGTAAAAATTTCATATTACCTATGTTCAATGTTGAAGAAACAATGGACGACTATGAACCAAACACACTTTTTACAACATCATTTACTGCAAGTATGTACTTTCCACGATGGGTGTAAGCAAAGAATCGATCAGCAAATTTTTAATAGGAAATCGATTTCACGTAAAATTACGCATCCTCAGTCCTGAAAATTGCAAGCAAAGCTTGCGGGTGAAAAGTTGAAAGGCTGAAGTAACAGCAGAG
>JGI24021J15306_10003688_pt1 | contig 17399 bp, 12 predicted proteins | sample Ectturendosymbi1_FD_15306 | JGI IMG/M metagenome (IMG submission 15306) | reverse complement strand
GTCTAAGCAGCTAGTACGTATGGGAATTCAAACAAATTAAGGATCTTTATCTGAGAATTGTTGCACCTCGCAATTTGTTTATCGAATTTATACACGAAGTTCAAAGCACGACCCAACTCCCCATTGAGAGAACGCAGAAAAGTTTCTTAAAGATTTAAAGGGTGCTTGATTAAATGGAGGAGTCCAGATAGAGCCGAGGAATTAATTGTTGTATTCAATCATAACGTCATATACTTGTATTTTACAGCAAATAAGAGCACTATGTATATGAGTTACTATGATAAAGTATACGAGCTTCTATGATAGAGTTTTCACCTGTTTGCATAATTCGTCACTTTTTTCTAATCCCCAAGAGGTGGCGAATTAGGCAAATTCTACTGTACATCATATGTAAGAACAACAGACGTATTATTGTTGTTTTTAGAGATATTGTAACTCAAAACTGACATGGATGTCAGTGGCAAATGATGTTACAAAATTGTAAAGACATATTCTGTATAAAGATACCACTGACTTTCTGAGGGCAGGACCAGATTTACCGTTTTGAGCCCCATGCTGCAAGCATGTTGGAATGAATGAGCTATATATGTGAAAAATCATCTGTTTTTGCCAAGCAAGCTGGCCACACCTGCGAAAATCATATGAACACTGCACAGCCACGATAATCGCGATTTAGCATGTTAGCCTATTTCGTTGCATGCACTCACAAACAATTAAAAACAATATATGATTGACAACAATACCTGTGAGACAAAAAATGCAAGAAAAAACTTCATTTGTCACAGATTAGCCCAATGCAATAGTACATACGTGTAACAGAGGAAGTCTATGAGAACAATTAGTTAATAATGTCTGATAAATTGACCAGATGAGATCAACTGTTTTTTTACTGTACTGGACAATATTTTCTGCTGAGGTGTCAGTTCTGCGGGGTTGTGGAATCGATATCAAAAACCTTTAATTCTGACTCTGACTCATCTTTCAGCAAGCATTGAGTAGTGCAGGAAGAGTAACAAACCAACACTATTGATTAACCACATAAATATATGTATTTTATACGTTTAAAAATCAGTATTTGCATGTGCATCATGATTTTACCATGGCAAATCCCTGGTTATATGTCAGTAATAATCACAATGATAAATGTTTTATTTCTGAGTTTGGGTGAAATGAAGTAGAATGATCCCATGGGCACATGAACAGGTAATATTTTCATTAAATGCCATCTATTTTCTTTATCATTCCTAAGATTAGCATTTCTTTTAGTATTTTTGCGTGTTTAGATTTTACAGTTCAACTGTTTGTAATTTTTTTTTTGAGGATCATTGCTTGTTATTTGCTGATGCCTAACTAGTTAAAGAGACTGAATTAGTGCTGTGGTAACCAGGATTGCAGAGTCGGAGGTAAAATATTCGACTCCAATCTTTCCAAAATTTCTGACTCCCGACTCTGACTCCTTAACGTAAAGGGAATGAAATTTGGCTGCTAAAATCAATGGAAATCATGGTGCACAGCCATAAATCTGGTTTCAACAAAATTTTCAAAAGAAATTGTACCATTTCAATAGGATTTCCCAATTTAGGAGTGTGATGTAAGAAATGATCCAATTGGACATCCGGAATCGGACAAAAGAATCTGACTTCAACTCCCAGTGTTGTTAGAATCCAACTTCACAAAACACTCTTGACTCTGTAACCCTGGCGTTAACAGGCACTGGTTGGTCTGTCGTAAACTATATTTCGCATACCATGAAGACTTGAGGTTTAATCTTTTATTGTAATGAAGCAAGGCCAAATATTATGTAGCTACTTGCTTCCAAGTACCTTAATCTAGAAATTGTCATTTACTGCTTAAATTAAATTCCTCCGCAAATACCAAACATTTCTCCACATGGTTTTACCTGAACAGATCATTCTTATTTTTCTTGGTGACAATGTTAAAAAAGTTCTACATATATCAGCTGGTATTGCAGTCTGACAAGCAGCACACAAAACATGCGTTTTTGTCTAGAGCTCGACCGATTTATCGGCACACCGATGTATCTATCGGCCGATATGATGATGTTGTGATGTATCGAATCGGCAAAATTCCACCGATATATATTGGCAATATTTGCTCATAAAAGTGTTAATGGAGTGTTCGGAAACCGAAGTTGCTACTTCATCTCTGACCCTGATTGATTAACACAAATGCTCTGTCCGGTTACTAGCTCACAGAGCCTTCATGCATAATAATCAGACTGTTGTGCAACAGTCCCGACAAAACGCTATATGACATAACATTCGCTCATAGGTTTTGGTGCGGTGAACAGATGATTGTCTGCGAACAAACTAGGTTACGTGCTTTTGTGTTGGTTGGCTGTTTTATCAAAGTCTCTCTAGGCTGGACAGTCTTGCTTTCAGCGTGCATCAAAAAAGTGCTTACATCACAGCTAGCAAGACCCAGGTTTGTGCAAAATTCAATGTTGTACGCAGGGGTGTAATGATGGGGGGGCAAGGGGGCACAATTTGCCGAGGGCCGAATCACTGCAGGGGGGCGCCAAACGTCTGCTGGTGCCACCAAAAAGCCCCAACAATGTCACAAGTACTTTCTTCAATACAGTAAATTTCCTTCTGAAAGGCCTCAGGTTCGAACACAGGGGCGCCGAACTTGCTTCTTGTCCCAGGCGCCATCTAACCTCATTACGCCCCTGGTTGTACGGTTCTTCGTTGCAGTGAAGTGATGGTTTAATGCGTCGTGCATGGTTTTTTACTTAAGACATCTGAGCGTAGGCACAGATGTCTACACAAGGAGTAAGCCCACTTACACGCAACACATATTTGCTGTTTGTGAGTTAGACTACTGTGAGTCCTAGAAATTGCTATGGACTGCAGTAGGCGCAACGGATTAAACCATCCTTTCAGAGTACATTTGACCTTTAGTCAAACACAGCTGGTTGAACTGGTCATGTGACAAGTACAATACATAAGAAACAAGGGTTTAGGTTTAGCCTACTGTTCACACAATGCAAGCAAGAAGCTGCTAACAGCTTGCCAGCACTGAAAGCATAACATAACTTGTCTATCAGACTGAGCCATTTACAGATGGCACAGTCAACTGAGACAGTCATGCTGTCCAAACTTGTCATGCGACCAGTTCAGCCAATCATGTTCGGCTGGTGGCAAAGTAGCTCCAGGAGTGTATATTTTGCCTCACAAGGCAATGCAGGAGTGTAGGAGTATGTTTTGCCTCATAAAACAATTGTTAACTTGTGAAATTATTTTCTTTGTTTATGTGGCCTGAAGAAAAAAATGCACTGTAATGTCTTCCAGCTGTAGTTCAAAAATGTTTGGCTGAAGGCAAAATAGCTCCAGGGGTGTTGATTTTGCCTCATGAGGCAAAATAGATACTGCTTGAGTAATACAAAAAATCGGTTTCGGCATCGGATATCGGCAATGAAATATGAAAAACATTGGTATCGGCCCAAAAAAAAAGCTTANCGGTCAAGCTCTGTTTTTGTCATTGTCCTGATGTCCAGGCACATGTCACAGTTTGCTGGATTGCTGTATGTCATTCATAAAGACCTACTTTTCAGAGTTGACTCCAAATATCCATACGGTTGTTATAGACTAAACCCAAACATAGAAAGAATATAACCAGAAAACTAATCTGACCACGTCTTGAGGTGAGAACGAAATCTATCAGACGCTTCAGTTATTGGTAATGTGTTTTCACAGTTGGTTTGAGTGCTGTTTCAGAACACTTTGTGCAGAAGATATATTTTGAAAACAAAGTGAGGTTATTTTCACACATAAAACGTAGGTTATTAAATGAATACAAACAATGTCTACGATTTAACATTGAAGATTCTTGATCTTTCTTTTATTTAAATCCTACACTATCTATAAACTACTCTGCTACTAAACCTCATTGTTTTGTAAAATTACAGTGTTTTGTTTTGTCTGTACAAAGTTTTTTTTGTTACAGATTAAGGAATATAAAAACATCGATGCTTTATTTTGATACATTTTTGGCAACAATGCACAGAGAATGGATGGGAATCGATCGTTTGCGAATGGACAAGTTCTACCTTTTATTTCGTTTCATGCTTCAAAATGCTTTTATCTGTTTAAAAAATAACGACTGGGATGACAGTAAGCAAAACGGCCATTGGCGTAAAAAAATTGTTTGTAATCTGAAATATCATGACATCTTGATGTGATTGCCTTCTTTGTTTCACAATTTTCGTAGTTCCTGTGATTGTGCACTGTATGTTACAGATGTAAGCTGCTTTTGTGTCCAGTTGGCTGTAATGATTGTTTTTGTCCTAATGCAATCGCTGCTGATACACAGCTTCTAACTTTTTTTATTTCGTGCGTGATAGTGACAAACTGTAAAATTAATATTCCTAGCTGGCTTCCTTGACAGCCAGAGCTCATTAAAAGTCAAAATTTTAACAGTTTTTTCTAGAATTTGAATTCGTAAAGGTAAAGAAGTTTTAGTCTTTCAAAGACATCAGGGAATTGGGTGTTTCTTCTGCTCCAACCAAATAATGCCAACTCTCTTTCAGACCTGGTCGTCATCTGATCGCTGTGCAACGAAACATGATATTTTTCAGATACAATCGATTGGCTCATGAGCATCTTGAGGAACGGACCGTTAAGTCCTATTGCACCTGGGCCAGGAGCGAGCAGAGGTCCTCCACTTGGCATCAGATACCACACTGTTGATATATTCATTGAGGAGCTCTCTGCCTGCGCAGATGCCACAGTACCAGCAGAAAAGGTTGTTTTTTTCACTAATGACCTTGTGTATAAACAATGGTGGTGCGTTGGTCCGGATTGTTTCGGCATTGTCTATATTCGCGTAGTACAAAGTCATTGCTATTGGTCTATGTTGCTGTTTTGTTGTACACAGTTTTAGCAATTGTTGCTTTCAAGTGGTTATGTTTTCCCCTTGACTGGTTTAAGTCAATCCAAAAAAACACCGAAACTAACATCAGGGTTTCATTTGCACTCAAGTTTGGTTAAACAGTTCATCAGCTGAATTTGTCACTGCTAACTTACAAAAACGATAGAATTAAACGTTTTGTCTGCTAATTAGCAGGCTGCATTCTGCAAGCAATTGGATGATTTGGCCTCAGGGGTCTTCTTACGCATTGGCAAAGAACAGCATCACACACAAAAGGATCATTTTCATAAAACAAGTGAAGTCAATTAGTGATTTCGTGTATTTAAATGATATGTGCGCAGGGTCTGAAGTTGTAATTATACATTTCAGTGGTTATGCCTGAAGATGCCATTTCCCTGAAACTAATTTCTCTTAACAAATACAAGGCAGAATGGTGTGGTCTTTGTTTCGCAGTGGTTGTTATACGACAGATCTTGAAGTATATCGCTGATGACGGACAAAGCCTGCAACACTGAATCGCTCTTTTAAGTTTCGGTTCAATGTCGAACAACACGCACAACATTGCGAAAGCCTAAAATAATTATTTTATGCATCTAACGTTGAAAACAATATAATAGAACAAAAATTATATCAAACATGACAGTATTATAAGAGCGACACAGGCATCAAGTGTTGCACACCTTTCCCTAAATTAATCTGACGGTGAATGGGTTCAATAGATACAAATAAAAAAAACTCGCAATAAACCAAATATCGTTTTTTTCGAGCTTGTAAAATAACGCAGTGTGGTAACCCTACAAGTGATGTTAAATCTTGCCGAGTGTTTTTTGATGTCAGTCAATTGTTGAGTTTGCGAGAGGTTTGGTTCAACCAGGAAAATCGCCATTGTTTTGTTAGTTTTTTGCTAACTGCTAAAGTTGTCTTAAAACATGAAACGATACTTTTTGCCAGGGAATGGCTGAATTTTTTTTTCTTGCAGTTCGCGCAGCTGCTCAGTCACAGTTGTTCAATTGCTCCAGGCGTTTTGTTAACAAGAATATTTTTCCAGATCATGCTCATGCTGCTGCCGTTTTGCAACTTGGTATGCCATACACCTGTTCGCGAATTACGAGACAAAGCCATCGACAAAATATTCCAAGTGAGCGCTCGTTTATTCTTTTCCACAATAGCGGTTATTCCTGCACATCTGCCCAGTGCAACAACAAATACTTTTACGGTGCTAATGCGGTCAGTGTCTGGAATAAGGAGTTCTGAGTGTGCTCCGTTTTGTGTCTTTAGTGCAGAACCTCTACGAGAGAGAACGATTGCTTTGATAAAATTCCAAAGCGAGTCCAAACAAGAGTTAGGGTTAGCGAGTTACCTAGTTATCAGTGGACCGCACTTCGCACCCCCCAGTGAGTCTCCAAAAGGCGCGGCCAATTCAACGGAGCCTGGTTTATCTGTAAAGGCTGCAGAGTGGAGAAATATTCCCCACACAGCTATCTGTCTCACCACACCTAGACTGATTGCCTTGCGTGGCCAAAGAGCTCAGTCTAACCATGAAAGAGCCCTTGATCTATGGCTGAACTCCTGTCAGGCGTCGTCACTCCAGGCCAGAGTGCACCGGGAACAATGATGGCTAAAAGGTATTCCACTTCACCAAAAAGTGCAGAACTCCCATACTGCAACGTATTAAGGAAGTGTGCCCAGGTATCGCTACAGAAATCACATCACAAGGCAATTTTATAAGAATTGACAATGGTTCATTGTAGTGATGCACTAGTACAGGTTAGAATTGAAACAACCTACAGAGGCGATCATGAGGCACGGTGCAAAAAACAAATCGAGTGCATACGGTAACGATGAAAGCGCAGCGGGTGGTATTTGACAACCGGCAGAGAGGAATTTGAGTGAAAGGCAATTCAGAGGTTTTTCAGTTCCTTCTAGTTCACACGTTTAGCGTAAGTTGCGTTGCACATTTTTCCAACGAGGAGTCTTGATCCGTTTTTATAGATAAATACGTCATGAGTCAAATGTCACGTCCCCATTGACTGTAGATTGAAATGTCAGAGTTTTTCGAAATTTGCGGAGTGACAGATGCATTACGGGACGAGGGTGGTTTCTATGCAGTTCCCCTACCTCTTTTCAGCAAATGCGTGAGCTTTCCTTGATATTCACCATCTTGACGTACAGCATACTATAGAGCAGACTGTGTATGGTCTATCTGGCGCCCTGTTTTACGACTGCTCTCCTCCAGGACGCCAAGTCAGGGCCCATAGATGAGCACAGGGATGCGTTTACTGCTTGTTAATCACCAGTACTGTGCTGTGCATCATAATTTTGTACTGACATTTTCGATGGTGAAGCAGTTCCTACTGTGAAGACATTGAAAGTATCCGCTGTTTAAGTTGCCTTTTCCATGCAATTGGTAAATTAATCGTTACTGCCTGTTTTTCAAAAGCAACGACATCAGCAAACGATTCTAACTGCCACGCGGTTTGCCGTCATGCCGCTCACCTGGTAGAAAACGTTACGCATGGCTCGCTTTGTTTCAGGAAATAGTGGACAGATCAGAGCCGGCGCGGAAGATAATCCGGGAAGCCACAGATGGAAACGACTCCGATGCTGATGACGAGGAAGCTTCCGAGAAATTAAACATTGATTATTCCGCTCTTGCCGATACGTTATTTGAAATGGCTAACAGAACTGAAACATTGCCACGCAACCGAAAAAAAGTACGGTTCTATGCATTTGATACTCATTAGCATGGTATGACTATTGCTGCATGCCCTTGATGTGCCGATTACCAGTTTTTTTTTTAACTCGACTATCTTCGTTCGCACGCATATCAGATTACTGGATTTAAATGCTGCTTACGAACTCTGTTGTACTGAGATGATCAATGTCGGTATCATTTGTTGTAGTGTGTCTTTATTTCCCAGGTGCTGACATTTGACTCGATGAAGAACCTAGATTTCATTTTGTGTTTCTTACTATTGCTTCTCACAATATAGCTCCGCCTGCTTTTTTTGAAAAACTTCTGAAATGGTGCCAAGAAAAGTTGGAGCAATGCCAAAGATCATGTCTTAAAATCCGAATTCTTGGTTTTTGCTGCCACATACAACCCAAATATTCTTAGGATATCACTGTCTAGTGTGTTATTGATGGGCCCATCCTCGGTATTTTGCCCAATCTTTCTCTGCTTTTTCGAAGAAATTCGTTTCATATTCGTCAGTTTGTATTTTAAAAATGTGGGCAAGCATGCATATCGATTAATGTAACTGAAAAGCTTTCGCGTGTATTAACGTACCTTGTTCATTGCAATGGATCAATTCTGTCGGTGTACTGAATTATGTGCTAATGGAGTGTTCCGAACAATATTCCTTGGCAGCTGTAGTCAGGCTACGGGCACAGATGCAACATCAAGATTCATGCAGCTGACCTTTTATCACGCGCAATCCTATTTGGCACGTTTTCCGTGCCCTATAGTCTCGGGCATACACTTGTTCTGCTTGGCGTAAAAGGTGAAAGTGTTGCAACCTCTCCGGTGGTGTTGCGTTGATTGTGTGATTCACCACGATCGGGATGCGCGCGAAGAACAAAAATGTATATGCGTTGCGCGGGCAAGCAATAATAAGAGAGATAGCGACGCATGATCTCTATTGTTGCTTGCTGCCGCGGTGCGAAGATTTGCCGCTCGGGATTTCCGATCGCAACAAAAGCTTAACCGGTGGCAACGACGCAGGTGTACAAGATTGTGAAGAAGCTCAGGGGCATCGCCGAGGGCCACATGCCGCTTGACGACTTTCCAGATCTGCTGCCAGACGACGAGAGCGACCCGAAAGGTGAAAAGCTGGAAGTGGAGCTGTGTACGAAACTCTCAAAAGATTGGGAAGAGGAATATAGGTAAGGTTTTCATTTATGAAACATGATGTGTTAACGCATATCTACTTTTCAAAGCATTTTCCAACATCCACTCTATATGGCTCCGGAAGGAAGGGTCGTCAGGAAAAGTTACGTTGCAAAGACACACTGAAGTATCGGAAGCCCCGAGTTTGAAACGCTCTGTAGTGGTTTGTTTGAAGGTAGATTTTAAGGAAGTTGTCTACGTTCTCTAAAAAGCTTTGGCACTATTCAATTGACGACGAACAGTCTTATAACGAGCTGCAGTGTGCGGAGACAGTGTCTTGTCGTTGCCGAGCAAAAGCCTGCTTTCGGGAACAGCAACGCATCTGGTCAAGCGATAAGGGACTTTCATTTGGTGCGCATCCTTGGTTTTGTTCCTTTGCGCAATTTAACCTAAGATTGTCGTCGGAGAATTTACGTTTTCTGTGGACAATTGTTTTTTTGTTTAGGCGACTGTTGGCATGGTAAAAATACCCATGGCAAATCACTTGGTTTACTCATTTACTGCTGCATGCAAGTAAAGAACGTGGACTTCCCAGACTTGCCTGCTTTATGCGATCACTCAGAAACTCTGAGATAGTGCGATATAACGGCAAACCCTTGCTTTTTGCGTTTACAGATGCACTAATATTATGTCTGCAAGAAAAGAGTTACAGTTTTCATTGAGCTGTAAGGTAATGCAATTTGAAGACTAGAAACACGTTTTCAAAGCTACTGAAGCATTTGCATTAGCTCATGCGCTTCGTATATATATCTTAAGTGGCCTGCAAGCAAATTTCTGAGAGCTCATGTTGGATTGCACGTTCGGCTGCTGTTGAGACCAAATAATTGACGTTTGAATATTATTGCGTTTCATAAAGATATTGTTTATCGCGCCCTGTTTATTCCTTACAGGCGAAACAAAAAAGAAAAGCTCGAGGCATCTAAAACAAAACGAAAAAGAAGACGTTTGGAAGACGTGGAACTAGGAGAAGGAAATCCATCAGATTTTCTTCTTGATGACGCAACGGGTAAACACATTTTGCTAATGGCAAACAATCATACGACGTAAGACTTGTCCATCAGAAAGTTTCCAATATTATGTCGCTGTGTTTTTTTCTTTTCATTTTGGGTACCAACTCCTGGGAAAAGCTGAATGGAGCACGTAAGCTGTGGTATGCTGCCCAAATATGTAAGGAAACGCTCAAATTTAGAAAATGATAAGCCATGCTAATCAAAACAGATGAGACTTTTTACGAAGAAAAGGTTTTGCAAAAAATGACATCCAAATATTTTTGCTACAATCAATAAGTAATAGAAAGCTGGTATGCCAAATAAAAAACGGACGACATCCTCCCACATTTACTTCCTGAATTACAACACCACTGCATCCAGGGGTGGTTCTGATGTAAACCTGCAACACGTGATCGTGTTCACTCGTGAAACCCAATTACTGGTTTCATTATGAAGACTTAGGCGGTTTCCGCAAAACGACAATCCTGCGCAGGTCTTTAAAAAGTATTTTTTGCAGCCAACCTTTCGGACAACGCTGAAAACACCCAGTTTTCGTCTAAAACGAAAAAGAAGAAAGAAAAGCGGAAGGATGCGTCGCGTTCCAACGCCAGCAACGTCATTCAGGGCAACAACGTTAGCATAGATGACATGCAAGATGATGATTGCGTTGACGTGAACAGTAGTTTGGCCGAGTTGGTAGATTTCAATGAGACATCTGCAACTGATGCAGACACTTCTGATCAACGAACCAGCACCGGGACTGTCAAGACTTCCAAGAAGCGAAAGCTCGGCCGTGACCACCTAACTGAAGCCGATGTAGATTTCAGTCACGGCCTGGATGTCATCGCAACGAAGCGGCGCAGAAAGTCGTTGGAAAAGCGGAAGCGCTTGTTGGATTTGCTCCAGTCGGACTCCAGCAGCGCCGTGGCGGAAGACAAGAGCAGTCCTCGAAGTGCTGCCGGCGAACAACAATCGACTGTTTCCTTGCAAACGCAAGGTGACCCTGAAAGTGCATCGAATGAATCACCCCCCAAGCGCGATCTTAAGGAAGCTCCTGCTGTAGATACCCGCGAAAACAACGCATCGAGCCGCACAGCAGCTCGTCAAGCCTCAGCTGTGGTGGTGGAGAAGGACACATCCACGGAGGGGGATAAGAAGTTCGTTCAGTTTGCGAAAGCGTTTGACTCACCACCAAAGTCGGCTTTCCTTCGTTTTGCGGCTTCGAAAGTGGCCAAAGCGCGGCCCTCGACCGAACCCAGAAAGAAGCTTGCGGCCGAACCTTCGCGGACCCGATCTTCGAAGCGCGTTTCCTTTGAAATGTCCAGGATACAGGTATACGCTCGTTCGTTCATGAACACTTTATATGTAGACATTTGTTGTAGCTACTAGTTCCAGGACAACTGCCAACTAACAATATTGCTGTTGGTAATATTGTCCTGACATCGTAATTGTTCTCAGGGTGACCGTACGTCCCATACCTTGTGTTGCGAGTCGTTTTCTTGTCTCGGAAAACGAGACCAACTGCGTGTAACTGAATGTTCTGTCACTGTAAAAGAAACACGCCATATCGTAAAAAATGTGCTCTTTGCCAATAGATGATTTGAATTCATGCGAGAAATTGTTAACGAGTGTGGCTTAAATTCGACCATGGGAGTTAGAAAGGGGGCTTGGCCCCTCTGAAATTTGAAATTTGACATTTTCGTATTATTAACTAAAAAGTTTATTGGAAGATTGTTGTATCAGTTTCAATTGGGTAAAATGAAATTTCTCCACTTTTGGCTACCCGTAGAAAATCCACTATTTCCGCTTATGGAAAAATCCTTCCGACGCCCATGCCTTCAACTTCAACATGCGTTTGATCAGCGCCCCGAGTCACAGGCAGCGATTTTACAAAATAAAACAATGAACGAATGCGACCCGTAGCATGAAGCTACAGCAGTAACGTCTGTTTTTGGAAAAACTTGAGCCAACATTCCTTTGTATCTTGGTTAAAATCATCTTTCGATATTGGAAACAAATGGCACGTTGAAGTATTCAAACATTTTCTCACAACGCAATTGTTTTGCAATTCTCGAGTATAACTTTCAGGTAGGTGTAGTGCAGTTACAGTAAACTTGAACAATATTTTCAAAAAAAGTTGTTTTCGATATATTTTCTTTATGATTTTGCTCGTGTTCACTGATAAATAATCGATCGTTTCAAGTTGCGAAGTGCGCAGACCGCGGTAATAATCAAATGGCAATGCGCCGCTTGCTTTTTTGAGCTAACAACTTCAGTCGAGCAAGAAGCACGAGTTTTCCAAGTTGTATGAACTCTGCTGCGCAATCAGATCTCGACCTGATCCGTAAGATAAGAGTGCTGCTGTCTGTACGGTCGCTTTTTTTGCAGGTGAAGCCTTTCCGCAAGAACGACAAGTCCATCGCGCTCAGCTCTTCGCCATTGTCAGCAGCCTTCGATCCAAACAAAACACCCGACTTCGGTCTTCTTAAGAGCAGAAAGCCGAAGCATCAAAACGAAAAGAAACTGAGTGCCGCCTAAACTCTCCATCAGTGCTGGTGGAGAGGTTGTGAGCAACCTTCACGAATATGTCTTGCTCGGTTGATGGAGACCCGGCTCTTTTATGCTGCCTGATTTCACGAAGCGGGATTTCGGCACTGCCAATGCCTATACGGTAACGCAAACTACACGCTGAGTCTGTATTCTGGTGTAGAGTGCGAATACGCTTCGCTCAGGTTTTCAGCATCTGCATGCTTCTTACTCGAATTTCGATCATGTATCTTTTTTTTGCCCATTTGGCAACTGCGGTAAAAGAAAGGTTTGATGGGGATTTCTCCAGCAAGTGGAATAACGACGTTTTGTCAATGAGTCTACTCTTCAAGAGGTCCCCAAGGCTCTTCATATCGTGTTCTGCGGTTGTTTAACTATGACGTTAAAGCAGGAGCTGTTTATCAACCGATGCGCAAAATATCTTCGAATGGGCGTTGCTACGTGACTGCGCGCAGTATCAAAATAGACAGCTCACGGTTGAGGTTCTCCGAGTAGTCGGTGAACCTCCATGGTGTCCAGAAATAAGCTTGTGGCGTGTGAAAGTCGATAGGTTTGCAGTTGCAGGTCACTTAACTCCAAATAAAACGCAACAACTTGCATTCGTAAGCTTAAATATGTAGTCGTCCTTCGTCTGACTCATGCGTCCTATGCATGATTTTGGGATAATCCTTAGTGGTGCTGGCAAGATACGCCCGACTTAAGATGCATTAGATATGTGCGCGATATGTTTATGCAGTTTATGGTTGTGTAGGACACAAAACAATAAATAAAATTTTTAATTGTTGCCAAGCAAGTTTTGCGCCCCCATCAAAGTGGCGCCCATGGCGCGTGACATACCCTAGATACGCCACTACTCGGACCACATTGGCATCGCAGATCATCACAAGAAAAAACTGGTATACCGATTAATGTGAATTTTTAAAGCTGGTCATGGCCTACCTTTTCATGAATGGCCTCCAAAACTCTATCTCGGAAAGTTGTCATACAGCTGCAGTAAAAAGTTGGATTTTTAGCTGAACGAGTAACAACTGCATTTAGAAAAAACTAAGTTAAAAAAATTTGAAAGCAATGAATGACACTGCGTGCGCAGTGTAAGTTAAGTAAAAACTGCCAAATCAGCAGCCCACGCATCACAGTACTGTCTTTCATTACAGTGATGCTATCGAAAGTAAACAAAGTGTTCGGTATTTATAATATGCAACGGCACAGCGACTGTATTTGTACAAGCCTAAGGTTTGTTTCCCTCCGGTGTCCGCTTTGTACTGTCGCAAACCTGGCCACTACTTGTCGCATCACTGATGTCGGTACGAAAGAATGTTTCTTGAAACGCAGGGTCGTCGACANATGACGTCACACTTTAGCCTGAAATCAATCTCCTCATCGCCACGTTTCATTACAATAATTCATACTGCCTTTCAGAGCCGCAACCTGGGCTGCGGAGCCGTCGTAACAATGACACTGCTCCGCCTCCGGAGCTGTTCCTTTTCATTAACATACGAGGGTATCTCCTGCTCCGAAGCTCTCTTCTTTCATAACAGAGCTCTGGCTTCTGTTCATTTTCACACATCAAGACAGTCAAGGACGCATTTTCGTTGGTCCCGGCAGAATATTTCGTTGATGTATTGTATTGTGTAACGTCTTCACTCCCACACGCAAGGCGCTAGACTTTAAACATGCATCGCAGCAACAAGGAATACACAAATACATGAAGGAAGACGAGGATATGTACATGGCGGTAGTAGAGAGTATACGCTTGTGGCGCTAATACGTGAAACACAAGCGCATAAGGCACACGCATGAATGACGCCATCATGATTATTGTAATGTAGTACTGTGATGACTTCCAAGTGCATCGATTTATCAAATACATGAGGGAGTGGGAGGCTGCGAAGGACCAAGGTCATCCTAGAAAGTTTTTCGCCCCCTCCCCCCCGTGGAAAAATGTGTTGGACATAATTTAAAAATATGGGACATAGTTCAAAAATTTTGGGCCCCTCTCGGAAAACTCTTCGCCCCTCCTGGTGTCCCAAGCTGGTCACGGGACTGAATCTGTATGGTTCAATTCTCTTAAGTCAATCACTCAAAAGCGAAAAATACCAAAGTTGTCAGTTTCCTCAATCTATAGGCCTATACTGAATGCAGTAGGCTAATCAAAAAACTCTACAATTTTGACGCGTGGTGAACAGCCTAAAAACATGATAATCCGGTAAAGTGTTTTGATAGTCGATCGCGAGGCCCCAAAAGCACAAGGCCCCGGGCGTTTGCCAGGTTTGCACAATGGTTAATCCGGCCCTGCCCGTAACCAGGGGGCGAATCCCCCCTTGGAAAAATTTCCGCCCCCCCTGGAAAAATGTGTTGGATATAATTTGAAAATATTGCACATAGTTCAAAAAATTTGGGCCCCTCAGAAAACTCTTCACCCCTCCTGATGTCCCAAGCTGGTTACGGCCTGCTGCTGATCACCCTGGAAAATGAAAGAGAACAAAGCTATATTTAGCTAAATTATAACATTAAACAAGCCCAATTGAGAGCTGTCAATTCAAAGCATCTTCCCATGAAACAGTGAATTAAAAAATGAAAACACCACTCAAAGCTAGAGTGCAGGTAATGTTTGAAAATAGCAATACAAATTGATTTTGTAACATTGAGAGTAGATCACAATTTTAACTATAATGAAACTGCGTCGTGTACATGAATTACAAACTGTCTTTACGCAAACGTTGACTCTAGGCTGTAAAACTTGAAGGAGAANGTTCAAAATTCCAATAAACACAAATGTACAGTAGTTTCATACATTGAAACAGGGTAGGCCTATTAGCCTACAAACACATCCCACTAAGCACAAAGCAGCATACCATCCAGGGTTGCGGAGTCGGAGGTTTTTGGGTGGAGTCGGATTTTTTGTCCGATTCCGGATGTCCAATTGGATCGTTTTTTACATCACACTCTTAAATTGGAAAATCCTGTTGAAATGGTAGTTTCTTTTGAAACTTTGTTGAAACAGATTTCTTGCTGTGCACCACGATTTCCATTGATTTTAAGAGCCAAATTTCATTTCCTTTATTTTAAGGAGTCAGAAAGTTTGTATAGGCCGGAGTCGGAAATTTTGGAAAGACGGAGTCAGAAATCTGGGAAAGATCGGAGTCGGAGATTTTACCTCCGACTCCGCAACCCTGTTTACCATCAACATAAAAGTAGCCTACTCTGCCGGAACAAACTATACGATGGAGTAGCACGAATTAACATTGATTTCCAGTGCTGCACATATTGACAAAAACATTTTGATTTTTTGTGTGAGTATAAAATCTACAGCAAAGAACATCATTAGTGACAGCTTCAATCACTCTCAGGAAAATTTCGTTACAGAAATCAAACAAATAGCCTGACCCTGATTCAATTTTCTTCAAAAATAATTATCCAAATCCAATCCTGTTTCAAACGAAATCGCAAATATCCTGTAAGACAGGCTTGCCCAACCCTTTTAGTGTTGCGGGCCACTTTCACACGAGGAAAGTTATTGCGGGCCACAAACATTTTGTGACGTAACAATCAACTATTGTGACCTAACAAACCCCTTGATTTTGATTAGTTTTATGCGATAACACGAGGTGATAATGAGTCATGTAGTTGGAAGCAGTGTTGCTAGCTTGTATGGATGTAAACCAAATCTAAAAAATTGTCATATTTTCGAAGCGTTTGTTGTACATTTTTTGGGTGGTAGGCCCACAACACAAGCAGCAGGTATACTTTTGGTGTGTTTTGATGGCAAATATACTTGAGCCTGTAAAAAAATACTAAAAATTTAAAGTCTCCTTACGAATTTATTATACATCGCGGGCCACTTAAAACAACCTCGGGGACCGCATGCGGCCCGCATGTTGGGCAGCCTTGCTGTAGGACAGGGCTACTCAAATGGCGGACCGCGGTCCGAATCCGGACCTTTGGATGGCGACGGCCGGACCTCGTCAGCCTCTCAAAGGTAAATTCTATACCCAGTAGTACTTATCCCAAAATTTTGCGCTTTTGGCCGTACTTCTAAAGCAGGTGTCACCAACGTGATGCCCGGGGGCACCAGTTCGCCCGCAAGGACCATGTACGTCGCTCGCGGGCCTGTTCTAAAAATAACAATAGCATGATCAATGTCTTCACATTAACGAATATCAATACTAAAATACGATAAATTGAGCAAAAATTTTATCAATACTGAAAAAACGAATATCAATACTAAAAATAAGGTAAATTCAGCAAAATTTTTATTTCAGAAGCATGTATCAAACTAGTAGCCCTTCGCATTAGTCGGTACACAAGAAGTAGCTCGCAGTTTCACAAAGGTTGGTGACCCTGTTCTCAAGCATTTACCCCTCGCCAACTGTGTGATTGTCGATCAAGCTATTGTTCAGCTTAATTGCAGTGAACAAATGAGTTGGGCAAGCTACGATTTTTTGGTTTAAAGTAATGGTTTCGTCATAATTGTTCAACAACAGCTCGTCACTACAATTTCTATCCTGGTGAAAATAGTGGATTCAAGGCTAGAATATAGCAACGAAGCCTTTTCTTTCCGAAAACAATACAATGATACAAATTTATTTGTGCACAGTTATGAAAGATGCTTGAGTAAGGGAAGAGTTCTGCAGAGATTTTGGTCCTTTAGGAAAGAATTTTATTTTTTTTTGTGGGAAGTCAACAAGATGTGAAGAAAAGCTAAGGCATTTTCAGCATTTTTAGGAAATAATAAGGGAAACTGTTGAATTTTTGGCTGACATCGTGTAACACCTCAACGACCTGAATGTAAAACTTCAAGGAGAAAAACATAGCCTACTACTCCTGTTTTGATCACTGCTACTTGCCCTTTCCAGAAAAAGTTTATTATATATTAAAACAAGTCATTCAAAACGAAGTTATTAGTCATTTTCCGAGGCATGTGGGGAAAATAAAACCAAGAAGATAACAGATATATTCAACTTATTGAAAAGTTGATTACCAACACTGTCGAACAGTTTGGCGACTTTCTTTTCGAAAACAGTTGCTGCTCTTTCCTCAAAACCCTTTTTACTGACAGACATTACCGAATTCTCAACTGAAGC
>JGI24021J15306_10003687_pt1 | contig 17399 bp, 12 predicted proteins | sample Ectturendosymbi1_FD_15306 | JGI IMG/M metagenome (IMG submission 15306) | reverse complement strand
GGCTTACTTAAAACAATTTTAAGTAAGCCGGAAGCCGGTCGAAACCGTGAAAATTCAGCCCGATACAGCCAACGGAGCATATGTGAAGACTGGCGTTGGCCATAAGCCGGATCGTAAACCGTAACCGGATTCTGTATGAAGCCGCCTTGCTCCGCCCAGCCGGACCTTTATTCGGCCTCCTTTGTCAAACCTTGCCACCTATTACTTATAGGATGAGCTACACACAGTTTGTTTAGATTTGACCAATGGTGACTGCAAAGAGATTACCGGAACGAAACTATTTTATCTAAACACCAAGAGGGCCGGAAAGCAAGGTTTTGGTGCATTTTTGGTGGTGATTGTAAGCCAGGTTCTACTGTATTTTGAGTGACCGAAACGGCCACTCAAAACATCTTAAAAACACTGGCTGTATCCGTTAATTTTTACATTCAACAACAAAATAAGTAACTCCTAGTGGGTAATGTCGCTTAGGTCTAGGCCAAGGGAATCGTTGGTGCTGTGAAGCGTTTATGTGTGAAAATGCTGATTCATATGCAATGGTTTACTCTGATTGTTTTCTGACAAAGGAAGCTCATGTCATGCTGCTGTGTTGCTCGAGATTAATAAAGAAATGGTCGTACTGGCTGCCTATTTACTTTTGCANTATTATGTGTATGTAGTTTTACTAATGAGGTTCAGAAAACTGATGTGAAGGGAACCTGAGGTATGATTCTAGTGNAGGTCTACTATTTCATTATTGTTTTATCAGGGCGATATAACGAANACTGAATAAATAGCGAAATGTTATTTCAATGATTTGCAGTCATAGAAATTCAAGTAGGAGACGACCAGCATGGAACATGAGNAGTTTAGGTAGCATTAACAGAAATGTAGCAGTACGACGTGATGAAGACCGATAACAATGTTTGAGCTCACGATGGATGCAGATTAATGTGTTAATTTTGACAGCTTGATTGAGAGAATGCAGACTAGATTGTTTGGTGCAGATTTCCTAGTTATACAGCTCATGCATAACTTCATACATCAGTTTATGCGTTTGCTATCTGTGCGTGTTGCATTTCATAATGCCTCCATTACGGTATCACCTTCTCACCAGGGTTGGCACCAGAAAAGATTTCAGGGACAAAGTTCCAGAAGTGAGGGCCCAATGCACCTTTAAACCCCGATGACTCTTGGTCTCCCATTAACGAACTCCCACACAGTGTCACGCGACAAATGAAGAATTGGCAGTCTGAGTCCACGAAAGAAAATCCTGGATCCACCTCTGCTCACCATTCTACGAGAGGGTCAAGTCATTCATTTGATGGGTCGTTGTCCGTACCAGTCCCCAGCTGGAACGTTTGCATGCAGTTAAATGTTGCTATTGCAGTACCGTAAAAGAGCCTCATAAAGTTGATGATCCTTTCATGAAACGTAAAACATCGCTTGTCGTTGAAATCTTCAGCAACAGGGCTGTACTCGCTTGCTACTTTCCTTAGGTATTAGGATTGTGATAAAGGCAAAGATGCAAAATGCATCTGTATTATACAGGTAAATCACCAAACGCTTAGACTTTTTCAGCAACATGGTAGGTACAAATGGTGCAGACGTAGATGGGGAAGTCACGGTACAGTCTTTCCATGAGTTAAGCATCGGCCAATTTCGTCGCAAAACTTTTTTACTCCATGACAAAACATCGAACAAAAGTTGACAAGATCGAACATGTCTACAATCAATGTATCAACAGCAACAGAAGATTTTAATTCTCTCTCTTTGAAAATACCGGCGTAAAAGACTGCTGCAATCATACTTACATTGCCCAGCAGACGTAATGTTTTATGGATTGTATTCATGCACACAAAATAAATTTTGCACTTATGTTTATTTAGAGAAATGGAGTACTTGTTTTCAGTTCACAACGATTTGCGTAACAGGTAGTAACACATACATAGAGCAGAAATGCTGAAATGGCCGACGACACGATTCAGTAGCCCTCATTGATGGTTTTAAACTTTGTTGGAAGTACTGCGAGCCCCGAAAATTCACCGTATATTTATCGACCCATTCATAAGTGGAAAAGTAAAACATGTTTTTTTTAAAAAAAATGGATACACAGTTTGCTAGCCCACAAAATGAGCCATGCATCAGACCACGACAAACCCCTGCGACTGACTCACCGAACCCAGGTTAAGCAACACTGCAGTAGTTGATGATTGCTAGCAAACCGTTTTCCATATTTTTTATGATAGGTGTGCTTATTGCGGAAAAATGTTATAGAAATTAGATTTCAACTTTCATGGCTTTAGTATCTTGATTTAATTCGTAAATTAGTACGATCCTTGCCTGGCTTCTTACATATGGCCTACTTGTATACCAGAGCGTAAGCTACCAGTAAACTTTTAAGTGAAGGCTACTGTTCTAATTCTGTCGAGAGCGTAAGCCAAACCGCCGCTGTCAAGTCAAACTGGCCGACCTGCTTTCTATGATACAGCCCAGTGCCCATTGCCTTTGTGGACGAAACATTGCAGCTAAGATCAAAGTGGTGGTGATGGGCTGTAGTCGCATGATACGTTCAAAATTTTAAACTTTCTCCGTTATGTACATCATTTTCATCAGCGGTTAATCTTTTATTTACTATTTTTGACATATAATTGTACTTTGTGGGAAATCTATTAAGATGACTGTCTTTGAAAATACAAAAACTGTTCACACCATTTTTTTCGTATTACGTTTGTAACAACAAGATGTTTGTTATATCGTTGGTTGCTCATCTTGCAGCGTCAAATCCTAATATACTGCACACAAAAAGGAAGGAAGTCTTACAACTTTTAGTGCAAAATTTTCAAGCGTTCTGCACCAACAACCAAATATATTTACTTGCGTCTCAAATATTCAAGAAAAATGCAACTCACTTGTCATGCAGCGGTTTTACAAAGTATCGTCAGAGAGCTTCATTCACAACTGAGCATTTCACTGACATTCTACGATCATTATTTAAGCTCCTGTTGTACAGCATTGCAATTTATAAAAACTGTTTTCACAGAAAAAATGTATACACAACGAAGCCAGGTAAGTTAAACAGACTATATATGTTTGAAAACAATTTCCAATCTCAATCTAACAGTTATTATGGTTCAACCTCAAAGACAATGGTTGCTGGGTGAGGCACAAATTTATGTTGTTCCGCCTCCAAATATTGACTCTATCTGGAGTTTGTTGATGTATCTTCATATAACTATTAAATTGTTACCAGATAACTTTATGAAATTTTGAAGGTTTTCACAAGTACCAGAAGAAGATGACTGTTTTTTACAATTTTCTAAGGACCTACGCAGAGTCTTGTTGCAATATTGGTGTATTGATGTGCACGCAACGACTTCTTTTGTAAAATTGCAGTTCCCTTCCGATATTTTCGCCTCGCGCTTTCTAACTTTTACCTTGTCTCCCAAGCCTGAAGTTCACTGTAGGCTAAGTTGGTTCTATAATTGCACTCACTTGTATGAATAGGAAAGCATTCATCATCTAACTGACTATTAGAAGAAAAAATTCTGCAAAAGACGTTTTGTTGCTGAAAGTATGTTTTTACATAATTATTAAGCAGCAGAAACCGACTTAAAATTGTTGCTATAGCAAGCAACTCAAGCTTAAAAACGAGCAGCTGCAAAATGCCACCACACCTCTTCATAACTGACTTGAATAGGCAGCCGCAGCCGTTGCTCAGAACGTGTCTCTGTTTGAAGCTGCACAATCAATCGTTAATTCTTTGCGGACGATTTCGTTTTGCTTGCATTGTATGAACCTGGTCTGAATCATGCACTTCGTATGTTGTCAGCTGCGTGTAATCATACTGGAATGAAAATTATCTCCAAGAAAAGAGATATCTTGCTTCTCTAACACCCAAGTCAGCGTACCCTGCTTGCACGTAAGTAGTAATACACGGCAGCATGTCGAGGAGTTCAGGTACCTTACGATGGTATTCACTAGAGACCGAAAGCAGAATAAAGAGAGTTACACACGAATTGGCAAAGCAAACGCAGAAAAGCCTGAGCTTTATCTCTCCGTGGTCCTTCCTCGTCAGGTAAACATTTTCCGCGAAAAACGTCAAGTAGCGGAAGTTGACTGAACCCCAAATTAGAATACGTTTTTCTGTAGTTTCCTGTCAAGCTGTTTTCGACCACTCTGCGGCTACTGTTACTCATTTTCACAACAAAGTCGCATACTCGCTGCGAAACACACATATTAATTTTTTTATAAAATATGCCCCCCATGACTGCCTTTAGGGGCTAATTTCATTTGACCGTAAAAACATTACGTGGGTTTCTGATCGTTTTTTTTTTATTCATTTCAATCAGGATTTAGGTCTCCGGTCTTAAAATGATAGCGGTTGATGCATAAATACATGTCATGTTCTTTACAATCAGGTTGGTTGAACTTGCTGTAAGATATTTTGATCTAAATCCTTTTATTGCGAGGGCAAATCTCGCACTTCTTTTGTTTTTGTTCTTGTTGTACTGGCATCGGTAGTTTTAAACTAGGGGTCTCAAACTCAAATCGCTCTGTGGGCCACATGAAAACTTACAAAGTAACCCGCTGGTCGCATTATGATGCTGAAGCAACAATAGCGGTATCTGAACTTAGTTTTACATCTTATTTCCTGCGAAAGGTATCATGAATTAGGCAAATCATTTCTACCCGTCTCTAGGTTCGTATTACTCAATTCTAGCCGTCTAAGGAACTTGGTCACTCGCCAACTGAGTACTTTTAAACACCGGTGAATACTAACGTAAATATTCATTTCATTTCCTAACTGATGAATATTTACGAATACTAACGTAAATGAATATTTACAAATACTAACGTAAATATTCACTTCATTCATTCTCATCCCCGCTTTTCCTCTAGGGAGGGTTGCAGGGGCAACATCCATAGGAGAGCTTGGAATACCTCACGGTTAATAGCAATTTCATATAGTTCTGCTGGCTTCACACCAAGGCGGGACCAATCAAGGTCGGAGATGCAGTTACTCCACCTAGGCCTTGGACGACTTCTGGGTCGCTTTCCCGTGGTTTAGCCAGGAGGGCTTGCCTCACCAGTCTTCTGTTGGGCATTCAGAATACATGGCCCAACTAACTTTAGTTGTGTTCTCTCAATTAGGAGAACTGGTTCGACATTCAGGGCTCTGCGAATTTCACAGCTGCGCACTTTGTCGCGAAGAGTCACACCAGGGGCGTAACGATGGGGCTCAATTCCCCGGGCGCCGAATCACTGGGGGGCGCAGAAAAGTCGCAACAATGTCGTAAGTTTTTTCTTCTTAAATGCAATACATTTACTTCCAAAATACCTTAGATTCAAATATGGAGACGCCAAACTTGTTTCTTGCCCCGGGCGCAGTCCAAACTCGGTACGCCCCTTTGTCACACCGTGGACTCTTCGCAAATATCCCATCTTTGGTGCTTGCAACTGAGTTAAAATTCTTTCGGTCGTAACACAAGGTTCATGACCACAGCCATAGGTAAGGATCGGAACAAAGACCGATGTGAAAACTGACAGCTTTGCAGTGTTTGAAACAGTGGCGTAGCCAGCCCAAAAATTTGGGGGGGCAAAATGTTTGATTTTAGGCGAATAACACTATTTTGCTTAGACAAACGCCTCTCAAAGCACAAAATAACTATGTTTTCTAAAAATTTTAGAGGGGGAAATGGACCCTTTGCCCCCCCTGGCTACGCCCATTGTTTGAAAGCTCCTGTTTTGTCCACAGAGCGATAAAGCCCACGCAGAACTGCGTTAGCTATACCAATTCGTTTATCAATCTCCTGGCGCTCCGCTTTCCGTCACTCGTAAATACTACCGTAGGTACTGGAACTTCACATACTGCAGTGTATTGCCGCTCACTTGCGGCATACACTGCCGTGGGTTTGTAGAGAGACGTAGTACCTCAGTATTTTTAGTGCTGATTTATTTTCATTCCGTCTCGGTCGCACGCAACAGAAAACCGATCGATTGCATGCTGAAAACTGTTGAGAAGATGCTAGCAGTGCCAAATCGTCTGCAAAAAGTAAACGGTTGATCCTGCAGCTCCCGACTGTGACACCCTCGTCGACTCGGCTGTGACTGTCTATCCAATTCATGTAGACCAGTGGTTCTCAACACCGGTTCTGAGGGCCGCATTCGGCTCCCAAGCACTATATTTTGTATAACAGACTTCGTTCTGCCGTAAAACAAAACGTGTCAATTGAATTGTGTTAAAAATTTTAGTGAGGCTCTCCAACAAAATCGTAGGTCTGGATTTGGCTCCCTTTAGCGAAAAGGTTGAGAACCACTGATGTAGACCATGAAAACGAGCGGTGACAGCACACACCCTTGTCGGAGTCCAACACCAACGATGAACGGTCATGATTTAACTCTCCCTACATAGACACAAACTTCTGAACAGGAATACAGTGACTTGAAGGCCAGTAACAGGCGGCCGTCAATCCCGTACTCACGTAACACTCCTCAAAGCTTTTCAGAAGGAACCCGATCGTATGCTTTCTCGAGGTCGACAAAGCATATGAAGACGTTTTTAGCATACTCCCAAGATTTCTCAAACTTTTGCTGGAGAGTGAAATGTGGTCTGTAGTGCTACGGCCGGGACGAAAACCGCACTGCGTGTCATTCAACTTGATTCAATTATTTCACGACATCTTTTTTCAAGACACTTGGTAACGAAAAGTTAATTATTTTAAAATTCCCAAAAAGCATCGCGGGCCGCACAAAAGGCCCTCGCGAGCCACATGCAGCCCGGGTGTTTGAAACCCCTGTTTTAAACGATCGTGTGATCAGCAACGCTGTTTTCAACAGCTTTTCTGGCACTTGAGGTGATCGTTGGCTGAGCAAGCCTAATATTTTTTCTGCTTATAGCCGTATCATCTGATTTGAAAGTTTTGTAAAAAACGTGTGACAAGTTTGTAGCTTGTTTTTTGATCGACCATGTTCCTGCGGTACATGACTGAAGCGTTAACTGCAGTGGCATTAACCATCGCATAAAATACAGTCACAGGCCATCTCTTCGCCATTCTGTTCCAGGAATTGAATGAGCAAACATTTGTCTAAAGTGTCCGCTCCTTGTTTTGGCTTGTGATATTACATAACTATGTCTGCTTTTCAACTTTCATGAATATCAGCTTGGCTATCCATTTATGTGAGGAGAGTGCCAAACTTTTTGATGTCTTCCCTTTGGAAAACGGTGTTAGCAGGGAGTTTTCGTCAAAGACAACGCACACTATCCATGTTGGAACGTGCTTTTGTCCGTCATCTCTTTAGGATTTTCTGTCTTATTTTTCCGAATGGTACCCACATATGCCAATTCCCCTTTATCTATCAAGTCCTTCGCCTCTGGTACTGATGCGAAACAGTTATTGCCGGCTACCGTGAACTGCACTGGAGGCACGAATCTGCTGTCATGTAAGCCACTGAAACGAGTTGCAAAACCACAGGTATTGCGCTGTGTTGTTTTGATAGCGTCGGTTCACAGTTGACCGATTCAAGTAAGTAACAAGAATTCGCGAGAATTTGAGCAGAGACTGTGAAATTCATAAGCGGGTAACAACACTTCGGGTAGCCAGGTATCTAAAGCAATCCTGGCTGAGTAACACAAAGGTAATCTAAGGTCTAACAGCCCCAATCTTATGTTCATAAACTTGAAGGGATATTTTTCAAAAAAGCCTCTTGCACCGTTACATTTCTCTTCAAAAATTGGAAAAGCCAAAAACCAACCGATTCCCAACAGTTACCTAAGCAAATGAAAAATACAAACAACAACCCCAGGATATGGTACAGTGCGACATTAGCTGACCAGGATTTTAAATGAGATCTAAGCTTGCAGTTTCAAACCATCATGTGATCGTAATCGCACCTATGGTCATGAATCTTGTGAGGAACGACCATGACCGAAAGAGTTCCATCACAAATGCAAGCAATAGAGGTGGGAATTTTACAAAAAGCGTAAATCTACGTAGCAAAATAAGCAGCTGGAATATTTATACAGACCTGAATGTGGTGCCTTGTTTTGCCTGCAGAACTAACAAAAACAGAGATTGCTGAAAACGGTGAGGTTTTTCGATACTTTCTCGGCATGCTTGACCCTGCGACCTTCCGGAGAACAATTGTGGATTTGAAAATGACTGAATGTAAGAATACTTGCAGGAATATCTCTAATTCTCCAACAAAGCTTCAATTCAGAAGCGTGAAAAACTACCAGTGTCAACGAAATAAAACTCGTCTGGGAGTCGAAGTATTAGCTTCACCTTTTACTTTTTATGTTTTTAGCTTGCACGCTTTCCCCTAAGCTGTTGGTTTCCCAAATATAACTTTTGTAAAAAACTGCTACAAAGCAAATTGCTCAAACTTGCGGGGTAAAGAACAAGGAGAAACAACAAACTACACTCAGCGAAAGTTGTAACAATATTCTGATGGTATTTACATTGTATTTGGTAATTGCATCTTAGTGCTTTCGCCATATATGTTAATGTTATGGTTCCTGTCAAAACAGACCTGTTCATAAATGAACACTCGAAACAAACTACGTTCGATAACAGACCTCTTCAAAACTGGTGTGTTCAAAACAGACCAGTTCACAAGAGACCAGTTCATAACTGACCACCTTCATAACAGGCCACGTTCATAACAGACCAGTTCGCAACAGGCCACTTTCATAACAGATTATTTTATAGCAGATAACGTTCATAATAGAATGCTTCCTAACAGAACACGTTCTTTAAGAGACCAAGTTCTTAGCAGACTAGTAACAGACTATTTCATAATAGACCGATTCATAAGGGATTGCGCTCATAACAGATGAGTGATTTAAACTCTGTAGAAGACTGTTTATTTATATAATTGATATAATTGATCATTCACAGAATGGTAGCGCGTGCAGTTGTCGGTTCGTTACTTCAGCAAAATACGACTTACATGTTGCTGTCGCGCGGTGAAGTAACTCCTGAGTAATACCATATAAAACGGTGTTACGACGAACACCGTGTTATCAACCCTGTTACAAACGCAACTCCGTCGAAGATCGAAGAACGCTTGTAATCGTTTCCGCACGACCCACGACCTATAAAACCGGAACGCCCAAATTGTTTTTCAAACTAGGCGCTTTGCATAAACGTGCATTACGCGAAAGTGTCACTGCACAAAACCACAAATGTAGGATTCCATTGTTAAGAAGTTTTCATGGCTAAGCAGATTAACGTTAAAATAACGGGTTTACGCTAAACAAAAATTTGAAACCATGTACTGTTGTAGAAATCAAACGAGTTCTATTTCACATGCATCAACACTGTTGTAGATATAACAGCGAAAATTCTGACAAGCCCCCTTCGACTTGACATGAAGCAGGCATGCATTAACTATTATGCAAAATAAGCACGAGCTTAGGTCATCAAGGGGCAAGGAGACGTCACAAAACTGTTCTCGTGGGAAATATTTTATACTCGTATAAGACTTAAAAATGCATGTTTGTGTGCACAAACCTAAGTTCTATATGAAAAACTTACGCAAAAGTGAGCTAATGGTCGGTTTAACCACAAACGAGAGCGAATAATTTTTATCACAATCTTGCCGATAACGTGACCAATTGAAATTATATGTAGTGTTGGTCAAACGTTTACATTTAATTACAATTTGCACGTCCTCCAAAGTTACTTGACTAAAGATTTCACAGTGAGTATGTTGTATTAAACTTGCACACATAAGTTGTATGGCAACTAAGCAAACAAAAGAACTTTGCTACCTAATCAAAGCTTCCTTATTAAAATACCTTGACGTTCATACGATATCAGTGGCATTTATTTGTCAACTGGACCACAAACACACTGTGATATCGACGTATGCGAAAGCAGAATTGATGTATAAACGAGACGCCTTAACATTAACTCAACATAGCCAGGTGCACTTACTGTATTTTTTAAAGTTAAACCGTTGATAAAGATGAAAATTTATCTAAACCGTATCTGTGTTTCGCCACGCATTTGCAGAGGGGCGGCAAGCTGGTGAACAACTGACATCAGATTCAGCCCGTCATTTGCCAGAAAGCCGTGCCCCTGAAGAAACCAGCTGTTATTGTTGGCTGGAGAATCGTTAACGGATTTTTTAGTGTTTGACACCATTTCAATTCCACAAGACTATCCTATTCTTACTACCTCTTTTTAGATAGAGTTGACTCATATTCAGGACAATTTTCCCATACATTTGTTGGCCCAAAAGTGTGGTCTTCAATACCATATTGTATCAAGTTTTCTGTCACCTTTACCATCAAATAATAACTTAAGAAACACCTCTTACATACAAAAGATTCATTAATTACATATTTTAGCAACTTTTCACTTCATCAAGGATAAAATGGTGTTTTTACTAGTTTCAGTAAATTAGATAACGTAAGTTCTTTGTTTTTATGTATATTTACTTTTTGTTTGGTATTCTTTTCTGAGCACATTCCATTTTCCGCATAAAATTACACTCAGTAGTTTTGCTTTGTTTTCTTTGTACCTCATCAATTATTTATTCATTTTTTTGACCACATCAAATTTCCTAATGTAAACTTGATCCGATTCTTTGTGTACATAGACATGCTTTCTTCATCAGTAAATTTTCTATATCCGGCTTTCGGCAACAATCCGCGGCTTTACTTGGCTTTGAAAAATCAATAGATTTACGAAAGAAGTATCACTCATTTTTAAACATGCAACATAAAATACATAAAACCAGGGAGGAGAAAATGTTGTATAATAGTTATTGATTTTGTTTCCAACTATACAGTACTCCTGCACTCGCGTGTGTGGCTTGCAGCATATATGCCACGAACTTTGCTTTCAAAACTCCCAAACTCATCACGAAGGAGTTGAGAAAATTTTCAAGTGAAGACAGTTTTGCTAAGAAAAAACTTCAGTCGGGGCGTTTTAGCTCAGACAATTGGATCTTTCTGGTCATTCTCCGCAGCCACCTTGAGCTTTTCAGTTCCTAATGTTAAGGTCGATCTCGTCATTTCCCTTGCTGTAGCAGGCTAGCACTTCCTTGCACACTGCTCTCTAGTTTTGCACATACGCTACGCTAAACAAAATCTTAAGGGCCACACACCAACAGTTGTTTTAACAGCTTTCGTGGTCAATGCGTCTGGGTCTAGACAAGACGTTGAAATTATGCGAAGCACGGGGTGAATGCTGCAATTCCTCTTCAGATTTTTCGTTTATGACCCAAGAGATGTTGCAATTTATCCAATACTTACAGCTACTTCGTGAATATATTTCGTCTGTAGAAAAGAACATACCAATAATTTCGGTTGCGGAGCAGAACCTACTTAGCCAGAGTGTAGTTTGATTTTTTAACTTTGTACAAATGAATATGACGTGATGCACAAGTTGCTAAAGTTAGGAGAAACACTCACGTCAAATAAACGGCAATAGGAAAAACTGCAAAAGGGTCATAAACACTGTTATTTTCTTCAGAGGACCTATTAACTTAAAACAAACAACTGATTTTCATTGCGGAAACGCCTTGCAACGGGATGCGGGACAATTACCTCTTTTTCCCCCCACCTTAAAAGCGGCCCTGGTTATGACCGTAGTCTGTTATGAACTGGTCTGTTATGAACGTGGTCTTTCTTCAAATGTGGTATGCTATGAACGTGGTCATTGACGGCGGAAGAATTTTTTCCAGGGGTATCAGCGGATTTTTCCAGAGGTAACAATAAAGATATTTCCAGCGGGGACCAAAAGCGGTGAAATTCCATTTTGTTTCTCAAACTAAGAAAACGACGTTATTTGTTAAAAATGTGATAGAAAAGTGTCAAGTTTCAAAATCCAGGAAGGGATTGGCCCTGCCCCCTTCCGACGCCCATGAACGTGCACTGTTATGAAAATGGTCTGTTATCGTGCTCTGTTTTGAATGTGGTCTGTGATCAACGGGTCTGTTGTGGACAGTGCTGTTACAAATGTGGCTTATTGTTAACAGGTCTGTTTTGAATGGAACCCATCTTTTATTTTCATGACAGTTTGAGATATATGACAAAATCACAATCTTGCATCGAAAAATTTGAAACAGTCCTTCGCCAAAAGAATGGCAGATACAATTTGCTTTGGGACAACTCTTGGTTTCACATTTAGTGCTCACATTCAAGTGTTAGTAAAAGAATTAAGCCTCCTATCTGTTTTTACATTTTTAATACTCAGAGCAAAGTGTGGTGTCCATTTAGTACTCACAGAAAAGTGTGGTGCAAGAGAAATATATCACAGCCACTGTTCCGGTATAAAAAGGACACAAGGCTGCGTAAAAGTTAGAGAACAACCTGATTAATCTGTGTTATTCCTAGTGCTTTGTTCTTTTCGATGCAAACTTGCCACTGCCCTCTTGTAAGGTAGTACTGTACAAAGGCGTAACACATACAAATGGCTGCGAAACCCTAATGTACGTATATCACCACTTTGCATCGCCTAAAATACGGTTTGTTTCTATATCACAAACATTTTACAAAAAGTTTGTATTTGATTGACATGGTTTTTGATTAATTCCGTTGCAAAATATTTAAAGAATTTAATGTCATTTCTATTTGAATGTTTACCACCTGTCTATTGATTTTAAGCGTTGAATATCTTCGCAGAACCAGCCAACAGGAAATCGAAATAAAGAAAACTTTAGCTCAAAATCATTTGCTCTGATAAAAGCCCGCTGTTAAGCGAGCTGAAACGTTAACGTTGAGGTTGTTTTTAAAAATCAGCAGTTGAGCAAAAGTTGTTTTTGTTTGTTAAGTTTGAATGTCGGACGTGCCCCGCTATGGACAAAGACAGCAATTTTCTTCATACAGTTTTATGGACAGCAGTCATTTGAAACGAGAAATGAAAAAAACGATGACAAATGGCGGCAGCCTATTTTTATACGTTAAAGCAAAAGCAGCATACCGAAAACATCAATTAAGCTTATAAAGACTGAAATTGTAGTGAGTTATGCAAAGACTTTAAAATGAGGTAAAGCTTCACTTGCTTTTCGAAACGGTAGTAAAGATTTTTGTTTCGGGCTTGATGTAAGGCTTGTAACGGATTTAACAAGAATCGCCGTGTGGAGTCTATTTCAGTCATTCACGTGCGTTTTGCAAGAACGGCACTGAGGACTGAATGAACAACAGCGAAGAAATGATCTGCACAACACTGTGTGTTGAGGCTTCCGACGTTACAATAAATCACGCTGTTGCTGCGCAATTTACAGTATGTCCGCAGCCTATATGCTCACTGCGCAGCGCACCATGTCCCTACGCATTGTCAAGGACACTATACGCCGTATAAACTGAATGAAGCCACGCGTTTTTCATGTGACTCAAAGCTTCATAAATGCATCAAGGCTTCAAAACATGACCTGATAGGTTACTGTATCAACATATTGATGACAGAGAATGTTAACGTCAATAGTAACGACGTACAGTTGGTTGCACAGCAACGTTTCTAATGTTCTCTTCTTGCAAGAGGTAAAAGAACACTTTCTAACGCACTCAAAAGAGGTTGTCAGGCGTACACCAAGGCAGTCCACCCATCAAAGCTCACACGCACCATTTTGTTCTTAGCAATATCATTTTCTGGGATATTTGTCATGGCAATGGTGAAACAAACCAGGAAAGGCGAAATGAAACTAGACGATTCAGACTGAGTTTACAACCATTTACGGCAGCAACAGTGTGGTATTTGTAGACTCGTCCTCACAATCATTGATTTTATGTTGGGTTATTAATGTTGGTAAACGCATGAATTAATCAGCCAGTGGCCACAGCAACTAATCTACACGAATCCGGCAAAAACGTCTTTAGTGCTATGAACAGTAGCATAGCTATTAGGTACGCATTTTCGTTAGAAGAAATTATCTGTCAAACTGAATCTTGCTAATGCTAGATCAAAATCCTTGGATAAAATAAAATGCCAGATATTCGTTCAACCTGTTTTTCGTAAAAATATGAAATGTTCTTTAAAGTTGATGCTAAAGTGTCGCCCCTGATCGTTATCCTGTTTTGTAGGCATTATGAGCTACAATGGTTGAAAAACTGCCGTCTGAAATTGATTCAAAATAAACGAAAGCGAAAATTTCGCCACACGACGTTTTCTGCGCTTTTACTATTACAAAACCTATTCGAAAAAATTTAAATTTAATTGGAGCAGCCATTTTTTAAAATTGCAATCCAAATCTGAAAGTCTAAAGTTTCAAAAATTCAATAAAACATAAAGGTTTGAACAAGCACTTTAATAAACACAGCAGTTGTACTTAATTTCAACACTTTTCACTGGTTTATGAAGCAGAACATTGGCACATGGTGTTATTTTAACATAAAAAGCTGTTTGATTTCACAGGCATAATTGTACAATGATCAAGCAGACAATTGGCATGCAGCTACTTTTTTCTATTTGGTCTTGTTATGGCAATAAGTATTTGTTTAAAATAGGACTGTATAAAATTGACGTTGGTTTACATGCTGTTCATTGTAGAGAAAATCGTTACTTGTCATAATCATTCAACTAGAATGACTGATTGAATCGTTACTTGTCATATCATTCAACTAGAATGACTAGTTCAATCAAAGTCGTCTTTTACATTCAATATATGTAATGCAATGTACTTGTATAACTGAAAAAGATCCTAACCACTGCAGTAAGTGCTGTTAAAAATGTAAATAGACTCTTTTTTTCGCCCCAGGGTCATTCGTTATATGCACAGAATGCAAACTATCCCACAAAAACACGATACTTTAAAAAAAACTCCCAAGGACGGCATCATACGTTTTTGGAGTCGATTGGATTACGTGATGATAGCATGACGCGATCAAATCATGATTTTTCTTCAGCATGCTATTTCAAAACATATTTTTTTGCAGAAATACGGAATATTTTGTGAAGTCATCTTCTCAATAAATGCGCCGTATAAGCAGCTCACAACATGCACTAACATTTTCTTCGAAAAACTTGGAATTTCAATCGAATTCAGATAAGACACTTTCTGTACGTGGTCGTTTATGTCAGGGGTGTACAACCTTTTGCTATTGCCGGCCGCATTGCTTTTATTTATATGAAGTACGGCAGCCAATGAGTTCGAGTTATATTTATGAGATACTGCCAAGTGCCTACCAACACAGAACACATTCAAACATAAATTGTGTATTCATTCTATAACTCTTTGTGACATCACGATCCAGATTGTTACGCATCGTGTCGACTATTTCCTTGCCTTTGTTTTGCTTCAATATACGCCAGCGGCCACCAAATCTTGTATTTTAAGTTACATGTGGACGGCCGCAAATTTCATTTCTCGAAGACCGCAGGTTGTGCACCGTTGGTTTATGTCATACGCTCTTACTTGCTCGTTACCTGATGTACTCAGCTTATCACGGAAACATGGAAGATTGCACCATCGTTTGTAAATCTCGCTAAACAATTGCATACAACTTTGCAACTAATGGAATAACGTTTGTAGATGCTGTTGGTATAAACGAGTGTTTTCAAACCGTTTGGCCTATATTGCCTCTTTGGCGCATTTTTCGACTTTAACCGTGCTCTAGATATAACGCAACAAACATTAGCAAGGTGACTCTTTTGGTACTTTTTTATCAGGACTGGTTTGAATACTTCCTGCTGTTGTTATTCTTGCATTTTCTGTGATTTTACCAGCAGCAAGTCATGAAGATAAGTTGTTAGTTGATCATACTTACTTACTCTTTCTTGTAAAAACAAGACTAAGAAAACGTCCAATAATAATTGTAGCTTCACGCTAAGCATCATTCGAATATACAATCAAAGGGCAAACGTCAATTAATAGCTGAGCTGATACCTGCACAGAACATTCAGCACAAAAGCTTTTTAAGTTCTAATTCAATCACATTAGTTTGGACCGAGCAGTTTTTTTAAGTCAAAATCATCTACAACCCCTCGACCAAAATTTATACAGCCAATAAACCCTATCGAGCGCATTACCGCTAAACCGGTGCTGAGGTGGAACTTCCGAAAAGCGCGTTGGGAGCATTTTACCAACCTGACCGAGTCAGGAGCTGACTCCCTCCCAGACCACTCCTCCAACCTGGACACAGCGTACTCTGCCTTCTGTCAACTGCTGCATTCTTCCGCACGGAAGTCTATCCCTCGTGGATGTCGTCGGCAGCACATTCCCACTTGGGACTGTGAATGCGACGAGCGCTACAATGCATTCCTCCTGGCTGAGAGTCGTGTAGATTCCGACTTCAAGGCGGAGGAGCTCACATCTTGCCTTGATAGAAAACGTCGGGAACGATGGATCGAGTCGGTAGAGGGGATCGACTTCACCCACTCAAGCAGAAAAGCATGGAAAACCTTTAACCGCCTTACAGGGCGCTGCGCACATCCAAGGCAGTGCCCTATCACTGCCAACGCCATTGCTCATCAGCTTCTGGCTAATGGCCGTTATGCTGGTGCAAGCAAGGCTCACTCTCTCAATGTGAAGCAGCAGTGTAGTGCTCTGTGGAAGTCTCCTGGGGTTGAAGGGCACCTAGCATCACCTTTCACATCCGAGGAACTGGCCCATGCCATCAAACTGCTCAAGTGCGGGAAAGCTCAAGGGCCGGATAACATCCCACTAGAGTTCCTTAAACACCTTGGTCGCAATTGTCTGTCGTGGCTGCGTGAGTTCTACTCCAGCTGTCTCAATCGTGTCGCCACCCCGAAGATCTGGCGAAAAGCGACTGTCACAGCTGTCCCAAGCCGAACAAGTCAATGGACGATCCCAGGAGCTACCGGCCAATTTCGCTTCTCTGTGTTCCGTACATATTACTTGAACGCCTCCTTCTGTTTCGACTTGAGCCTGTTGTCGACTCCCAGCTGCCGACCAAACAAGGTGGCTTTCGAATAGGTCGCTCTATGTCCAACAGGTTGTCAAACTGAGTAGCAATATTGAAGAGAGCTATGATGGAAGAGGAAAAGCGGGTCTTGTTCTTGTGGATCTTACTGCGGCCTATGACACTGTCTGACATCAGGGCTTGGCACTGAAGCTACTCCAGACCATCCCTGATCGACACCTGGTCCGCTTCATTGTCAACATTATCTCAAACCGCAGCTTCATCCTTAAAAACTAGCGATGGGCAATGCAGTCGCCTCCGACGTCTGAAGAACGGAGTGCCCCAAGGGTCAACGCTTGCATTTATGCTGTTTAACATCTATATCAGTGACATCCCCGACACCGTGTCCACCCAATATGACTATGCTGATGACCTGGCCCTCCTGTTTTCCCAGGGCCCTCCTGTTTTCCCGCTGGGGCATCCTAGATACACCCAAATGCATCTGTGGCACTGAGGAGCAGTCGGCCAATCATATAATCTTCGATTGTAACATCCTTCGCCCTCCGAACTGCCTGGAAGACCTGCGGTCCCCTGACATCAACAACAC
>JGI24021J15306_10003686_pt1 | contig 17403 bp, 6 predicted proteins | sample Ectturendosymbi1_FD_15306 | JGI IMG/M metagenome (IMG submission 15306) | reverse complement strand
TAATGGTTGGTTTACTGCATGCGATGGCTTTTATGGTGCTTCTGCTTATTGGCTGAGTCATATGAAACAATAAACCATTACCATTACCATTACCATTACTTTCGTTGGGTTTTGCACACTTTTGATAATTCGTTTATTTCAAGAGAAAAAATACGTTTATCATATCGGTTCGATTTCTAATATATGCTTTGTATTCTGCGTTCCAGTTGTAAACGCAAAAAATCGATAGGTCAAAATAAAGTCAAAATTTGTGAATTATAAGTCAAAATTCAAAGTTTTTAGATCAAAAAACAAGTTGCCTTATCAATCACATTTTCACGCCGGCCTCAAATTCCTCGAGATATGCCAACATTCTTCATACATTTCTACAAACAGGGACGCCAGAGCGACAGTAAGGCAGGTGGGTGATAAAGTTCTTGTATGGCATTCATATGCATATTGTAGGATATGTTACATCGAACCTGAAAATAATCGTGTTTTAATCCAACAGTATTTCGTGACATTTTATGATAGCAGAGAAAAAAGATCAATTGAACCGTTCAAAATGCAACAATTAGGTTTTTCGAAAAATTGCTTCTATCAGTTGCACTGGCATCAGTTGCTCTGCTTGCTTGGAAAATGATAATGACATCGAAACAACAGGTCTTTTTAATTTAGGCTGGCATGAGCATGTTGACCGGTGTCAAGGGAAGTTCCTGACTTCACGCCATGTGTGCATGCACAGAGCAATATTCTACATATCAAATACGCTGAGAAAATTGATGATTAGTGCTTAGGGGTTTAGTGTTTAGGTTAGTGTGTCGGGTTAGGGTTTGGTTTATAGTTAGAAAAAGAAAAATAATTGAGATCTAAGACTAAGTTCAATATTTTTCAGTTGTTACAGTTTTTCCCTTACTGTAGCTTGTTGTGGGTATCAGACAACTACTCAAAACGTTTTAAATGACACAACACACATCAAAAAATTAATCGCCAAACTTTATTCCTTTACTCTGAGAAGAAAAATAGCTGGCATACAATAGTAGGTCGGAAATTTCGCAGAGGTCAGAAGTTTCGCTTAGCACTGGTTCTGCATCTTGATGTCAGCATTTCCAAAACCTGCATTGTAGTTCAGAATTGTGTTGCGGCCCTTTGCCAGGGCTGCAACCCCGCAAACAGTGCAAAAATAGATTTTTAATAAGGACATGTGACGAGCAAAATGTGTTCCGAGTCAGACTCAACACAAGTGTCATGTGCGCAAATCTCTCTGCCAGACATCAGCACAGTCTGCTGATTTTTGGATTTTATTCACGAGGTGGCAGTAGCAAGGATTGTCCAATTGCGGGAAAGGCGGGCGGATGAAATAAAATAGAACTGCACGTGATTCATGACATGTGCATCACTCCTTCAATACGGATTGGTCAGGATGAAGCATCAAGGCTTCAATTCTGAATCCAAGTGCTTCTTGTGGCCTGTTTTTATGAGCCTCGATTTCCGTCACGGTCTCAATAGTCCGTGTTTCGGTATCGTTTTCTCAAAATATTCGATTCATCATTTAAGTTTCACATTCTGCATTAAGATGAAATAGTGATGAAAAGATGAAAGCAGAGCGCTGTCGACTGATTCGTCGAAAGCATACAGAAAACCTAGTGCTTTTAACTGCCATTCTGCCTGAAATTTCTCATTGCAGTACGTTTTCAGATTCCGATGGCTTGAACGTAAAGCCAAATGAATTGAAACTTGTTAGTTGTTGCGTTAGTCAGGAGTTGCAAAAAGAAAAATAGAGAAGTTTAAAATTCTGAGTTGTGTCAACAACAAAAAAGTGAAAACCCTAAAACAACTCAAAAATTTGATGCTTTTGAAATGCAAATTAGTAACAGTACCAAGAAAGAAATTTTAGGCTTTGAATGTCGGTCTTGATTTCACTGACCACATCTCAGTTTCAGTGTTTGACGCTTGAAAGGACCGCGCGAACCACTTGCATGATTCGACTCTTCAGCCATAACTTACCAACCGATAGCACGAGGGAGCTAATTGAAACATCAAAAGATGCCGACAATTTTCTGCGTTCGCAGTTTAACAAATGGGCACTTTCGGATGCACTTTCATCGGGGCAGCGTGATTCTTAAAAAGATATTTTGAACTTCCGTAGCGTTAAGCCTCAACTACATTGCAAGTCAGAGTATCTCATACGAGTAACCATATATTTGGATTTGCTCCCAAATGGACGAATTTCTATGCATTGTAAATTTTTTAAATTATTGACTTTCTTAGCAATTCGAAAGAAAAGGATGGATTATTGGACCAAACTGCAAATCATCTTTGACATCAAATCGTTATTTTTTCCATTTTTTTTAGATGCTGATTAATTTTATTTAATGTCGGTGATGAATTTCTTTCAGTTTCAATTTTGGTGCGAGTTTCAATTTTGATTTTCTTGCACAGTTCATGGTAAAAAGTTGGCCTGCAATACGTAAGTTAGATATTTTGAATCACATAAATTGTCTTCAGAGTGATGATTATCACAATTTTCCGATGAAGGTTCTCTAATGCAGTAAATATTATAGGGCGAAAGCAGAATTGTAAGTCGGGTCGGGCTTTTCGCATCGGGCCGGGTTTGGGCTTAAGTTTGTCAAAATGTTTTGGGCCGATTTCGGGCCTGCATACACAAGTTTGTTACACCATTCGAAGCAATGATTTTTTTCTTTCTTGAAGTGCATTTGTTCTACTCACTGCGGTGATTTCTGTGAGTGATGTGATTGTGCTTTTCTTCAGATAATTCTATTTGCAAACACAGCTGCGTTCTTTCGTTATGTGTTCGGATTAGGGTCATACACTTTTTCAGAAGGCCACAGCCATCAGGAAATTAGCACGGGATGGCACTGCATCGAAAAGATCAATCACTTACGCGATTCTTCCCTTGTGTCAAGAAACGATGGCCTGCTATCCGACTTTTCATGCCTATAGCGCTATCCTAATTAGTTCCTTTCATGCCTATAGCGGAATTGAGGATAGTTTCGTGAAGTTTGTTTTTATGTTGAAAAACATTACATTCCGCAGTATTAGCATTGACTAACAAGCTGAGTTTGTGCTTGTTTAAGTTAATGTTTTGGTCAAGTTGATTGCTATTTTGGGTGTGGTAAAATCATGTACCTGCAGCTACACCCGCACACTACGTTTTTTGATACCCCGCAGTTGCGCATATCTTGACTCACTCAGTAAATTTGGCTTTCGGGCTTCAAACATAAATGTGGGACCGGATTCGGGCTTCAAAATGAGACCCATTCTCAACTCTGGCCAAAAGTATCCTTAAAAAAATGTTTCGTCCAAGTCACACTCGACCTTAAATTCAAGCTGTAATTTCAATTCCAACCTCAATTTTTGCATATAGTTTATGGAAATGTTCACCTGCAGAGACTCAAGTAATGCATGTTCTTCTTTAATGCATCTCAGATCATGATCTCCGCTATTGTCAGCAACACATTCCACACGCCATAAAAGGAGTTTTGCTTTTGGGGCCTCCATTAGGCCCGCAACCAGAAGGGGTGCAACCGGGAATTTTCCCCCCTCCTCCCGAAAGTATCAGCTGGTTACGGCCCTGGCCTCCATCAAATGTTTTTTAATGCATTTCAGGCCATGATCTTTGCTACTGAAGTTACTCAATTAGGCACTCGGCGCTAACAAGGAAACACATCACTACCATTCCGAATCGGATAGCTTTAATGGGTTTCTGGGCATAATATTTGCTATGTGAGCAATGACCAGGGCCAGCACCGCCATTAGGCGAACTAGGCGGCTGCCTAGGGGGCTGGGCCAAAGGGGGCGCCCAAAACTCAATTGTGTGATTCAGAAAGTGAAGAGCGTACACCAAAACAAGGGAAATGAACATAATGAAAGTGAACGAAGCACACGATCATATAGTTTATGAGAAGATAAAGATACTACACTATTTCAGGTTTGCTGCAGAAGGGTTATTATTTTTCCTAATAATTTCAATTTCACGTATACTAGGCAAGCTATCTCGGACTTTGGTATGAATTTCATTCATGTAATAAACTTTTCTAATGTACTAAACGTCCTTCGTATTTCCTTAATGCATGTGATAAGTAGAGTAAGGATCTTTGTATAGGAGGGGTGGGTGCTGGAATGGATCTTGTCTATGGTGCTCAAAAGTCTTTCAGTGGTGTGCTGTCAGGACCAGCAAAGCATGCCCTCCAGGCCACACGTTATCAAGCTCACTACAAATGTGTAAGGTTACCATCTCCGTTCTTTTAATTTCTTGATTCTTGATTTTTCCTGGCTCCACCGCTTATACCCGAGTAGATTTATGTCGAAGTCTTCACTAAATCATGTTTCAATTATCAAGTGTAGTTAGATTAGGAAATGCAGCTGAAACTCCAGCATTATTGGCGTTAGTAGCCTAGTCAGTAGCCTAGTCAAACCAATCGGATTTAGATTATAGGACGCACCACCTTAATTTATATAACAATGAGGTATCAGCTGGCACGCAACATAACCAACATTTCTGACCTTCGCGAACGTCAGAGCTTTGTTGTGCATGCAGAACGTCGTCGATTTAAGACACCAGACTGCAAAAAGATTTTTGAGGCCTATGCTAGAATTTTTGTTTTCAGTGGTCGTCAACCTTTTTTGTTCAATCGCCCCCCTACATGAACTATGCTTAAAGTGCTAATGAAATAAATGGACATAGAGTCGGAGGGATATGCGACAGTTCACGGCGAAATATAATTAAGCTAAACTTAAATCACAACTTTTGATTAATATTCTTAATCGCAGCAAAAGTCGATGTGATGACTCAGTGGTAGCAATGTTATGATTGTTGGACCATTTTTAGTATCTTCAAAGAAAACGAGATTTTTCCTCTTCAGGAAATGGAGTTCGGTGGATTACGTGCCACGGTTGATTGAGCAGGATGGCGTCATAACCTATGACGGAGCGCTGAAAATGGACCTTGTCTAGTGCGCTGGAATGGCTTGCGTTTGCCCTGGCTATGACACAGCACACTGTTTCATACGGAGAATAAGTCAAATGAACAATGGACAATGTTTTATTGTTTCATAGGACTCAGCCAACAAGCAGAAGCACTACAAGAAGCCATTGCACTAAGCAAACCAACCATTAGTGAACAGAAGAGCAAATAAAAATGCAATGGCGCAATAGTTGATCAGTGTAAACCAGGGATTCCCAAATTAGGGTACATGTACTCCTAGGGGTACATTTGCCTATCTGAAGGGGTACATTTGAGGTTAGCAACAGAAGGGAAAACGTACCTTTATACATTACTCATTTCAAATTATTTATACATATGAATTTGTCCGAACAGTTTCATGATACTAATAATGGTATTATACAAGGGGGAGTATGGAGTCCATACCTGTTTGCTGTTTATTTGGATGGTTTATCTCTTGAATAAACAACATTAAAGCTGAGTGTTATATATGTGAAGTCTTATTGAACCACTTGATGTCTGCTGATGATATTTGGATGTTTTGTCCAATTTTACTGCAAAGTATGCTTGATGGGTGTCAGGTTTAGGCAGAATCGCATGCAATTATTTAACTGCAACAAAACTGTTTGTATGACGTTTAAGGCTAAGACCGCAAAGAGCACGGTCATCCCGTTGCTGACATTGGGTGTACAACGAGTAAAATATGTTTCCCACTACAAATATTTGGTAATTCTATTAGATATAAAGCTTTCAGATGGCAGAAACATTCAGAGAAAACTACAAGATAATTATGCAGTAAACAAGCTGCGATGTGCAATATAATTATGCAGCAAATAAGGTACATTATGCAGTAAACAAGCTGCGGTCTTCTTTTTCTCGATGTTCGAACTTAGTGAAAAATGTAATTTTTCGTTCCTTCTTTACGTCCATGTGTGGATCACAATTATGGCGTGATTTCATGCAGCAAGGCATACATCCACAGATTGCGTGTGGCCTGGAACTTTGGTTGCAGGGCTCTGAAAAACCTGCCGTGGCGAGCGAGTGTTAGTAGTCATCAGGTTCTATGTAACACTCCTACGTTTGAGGCCTTATTGAGAAAAATGTGTACCTATTTCTTGAACGATGCAAAAAAATCAATCAGATTGTTTATACCAGTATTAGTCCTTATTCTTTGAACACTGTAACCTCATTTTACTTTATGACTTGGTGCCTGGACGTTACAGTGTTGGTTTGAGGACGCGTGCAGGCCACAACGCATTCGTACTTAACCAGGCCTTGGCCAGGGTTGGCTCTATTTCTTAACATGCAATTTTCGTGTCCTACTCTGAATGTAGTGTTGTACCAAGTGTTACGAGTTGGCAAACAACTATGTTAAAGAAAGTGACTATAATGTAGTGTTGTATGAAGTGTTACGAGTTAGCGAACAAGTGTCTGTAATCCTGTGGTCCTACCACCAACGCCGTTACAAAACGTTCTGTGTCTGTTATTATCAATCTGTGTTGTGCAGATAGTTTGTGCTTGTGCTCTATGGACTTCATGTCTGGTTCAAGAATAAAATATTAAAATAAATATAAGTGAATATTATATTAAAAAATCATTATACGATTATTGGTAAATAAATTTTGTTATCTTCCTTAGCCTTTTTGTCATAAGACGTTTTAGGGGCATGGGCGTCGGAAGGAGGGACAAGGCCCCTCAGGATTTTGAAAGTTGACAGTTTTTTATCAAATATTTTGCAAAAAATGTTGTTTTCGTAGAGTGGTGAAAATGTAATTTTGCCACTTTTGGTCCCCTGCAAAATATTTTTGGATCGCCCATGGAAAATCCACTATTGGCCCATCCCTGGAAAAAATTCTTCCGGCGCTCATGTCCAGGGGTACATGCTCATCTATAGAAATGCTGAAGGGGTACATGGCCAGGGAAAGTTCGGGAACCCCTGGTGTAAACAAAAAGGGGTGCTGTGTCACATAGGATTGGTGAGGGACCATCGCGATCATCTAGTCAACCAACTCTGGTACAGGAAAAGCGGAAGTGCTAAATAGCTTTATAATGAAAATGACGGCAAATTAAAACGATGCAAACGACATTTTGCAAACGTTTCGATAATTCCTGTTATCATCATCAGTACATTGCAAATTGAACTGCAGTGATCATGCTGCAAGTTCTTGGTCACTCAGGAGAAATGTGCTGTGAAAAATGAAAATCGCGAAGGGTTGTTTCGGTAGTGACGTAGTTTCGCGAAGCATACGTAGTCACATGACTCAGCTGGAGACGCGCCGATGATGATGGCGTGTGTCGTCATGAGTGAGGCATGAAGCTCTGCTACAAGTTAAAAATGCGTAGAGACATTGACGGGATGTTTGCATTCAGCTCTGGTTTTTGTTCTTGGATCAATAAAGATTCAAGAATCTTCAGCCGTAGCCAATTGTTGTCACTGCCAATGACCTCAGGGTTATGAAAGTTAACCCGACGATCTGGGTTGGCTTGCAAGTGTCTGCATACGGAAGAGCGTAGTGACGTTCGATGCTCTTCTACATGAAAAAATAGCGTAGCTATCGCTTGGTTTCAAATGCTCCTCAGATCACCCGTGCGCTCCGCAGTTAACACCTTGCAATACAACAAACAACCGCACTTGCACATTGCGAATCTCGAAAACAACTCAAAATTACTGTTATTGCAAAAGTAAACTTGAAGGTTTTGTGATATCCACTCATAACATTTGATGAACGTTATCGATGCATGCAAATTGTCATACTATCTTTAAGAAAGACTAAATAATACTCTGTTAAAGCATAACCATCTCCTTTGAGATCATATCGATCGGAAGTTGTGTGAACTGAGCTGCAATGTAGTAATTGCTTAAAGTTCGGGGAAGCACTATTTACACGTTTTACTGTACAAATTGCACGTTTTGCTAAACGAATTTTTTTACTGTACACGTTTTACTGTACAAAGTACATGTTACACGTTTTACTGTACAAATGCAGTGGCCGGTTAGCCCTGTCGGTAAAGAGCTGACCTCACAATTTGAGGCAGGAATTCGATCCCTCTCCGGTTGTTCCCTTGAACAAGGAACCTAGCACTCAGCTCATGGGCCAATGCTGCTACCGCCCGCGGTGGCCCAAAAATTGCGACTGCGCTTTGTTCAATTACGTGCTGTATCACGCTGTTGAATCGTGTTCGCATGCCAGCGCCTCACTATGCTTCGTCTGCTGTGATTCATGTGTCGTGATTGCGCGCGCCTTTCCGCAATGAGCAAAGCTTGCAACTCGAAGGGAAGCCTCCATACGCAAGAAGAAGAAGACTGTACAATAGTGAAAACTGTGCCTTTGCGGCCGCGTAAAATCTAACAAACTAATAGTCTTAAGGGCTTGGGAAGGATTATTTCCAGGGGTAGGAAAAATGGATTTTTCCAGGGGAAGCCAATTGTGGTGAAATTTCATTTTGCCCACTCGAAACTAAGAAAACAACCTATTTTAGCACTTCATAGGAAAATGTCTAATTTCAAAACACTTCCGACACCCATCTTCTTGACGCAAACGTCGCGATGCTAAGCGGCCTCGCGAAACGTTACCGCCGGTGAGAACTTTCTGTTTTGATCACCTTCACCTCACAGTTCAAAGTCAAACTAATGCTAGAATGAAAAGCTTGACGATTCAAAGGCGGATTAACTAAAGAGAGTCCATTTTTTGAATCCAGCATTACTGAATTATAAGAGAGTGTAACCTACATTGCAATTGTTTTTCAATTTTGCCCATGTGAGAAGCTCGAAGGGTTGATTGCAAGCAAGTTTGCGTCACAGATCATTAAGTGCTGTGGTTTCATGTCACAAGGGTCTAACTGTGGTGTGCATAAGCTCAGAGAGTTCAAAACAACATCTCGAAGTCTGCGCTGTACGGATTTGCGTGCATACACATGCATTATGTGAGGAATAAATATTTAACAAACACTAAATCAATTCATTATATATTGTTAAATTATGCCCATTCACCTACACTGGTTGATTCAGAAATGGATTTTCTAGTGTGTTGTATGTGTTACAGTTAGGCTATCTCTATCGTCTTGAACTAATGAGGCTAGCCCAATCAAAGGATGTTAACTTGGGGCATAAAACAACCAGACGTGCAACCAGCAACAATAGATTTCACCCATTAAATCAATCTACTGATACCAGGTTTCACTGTTCTTATATAGGCATCTAAGCATAAGTGGACATCAATGTTCCGCTTGTGGTGTCTGTCACAGCGACTTGTTACTCTTGGGCACCAACTACCGGTTGCCACTTTCGTTACGTGCGGCGCAATTTCCAGGCGGCCACATATGATTGGCATGTTTATCTTCATCCTGCGTAGCAACAAAAACAGCCCTGTTCTTTGCTGTGTGTTTTGCTGGTATGGTTGATAGTCTAGAGATGACGTGGGCTGACAAAATGGTGGTTAACGGCAAGTGTTCATTGGCTGGTTAACCACCCAAACACTTTTATTCGTTCTTGCGTACCGCTACGGTCCGCTCACTTTTTTGAAGCACTTACGAGGATGTTGAAGGAAATTAAAATTTTTTTTCAATAACATTAGCTGTCATTGGCGTCGTCCATTGATGGAATTTGTGTCAGACCAGTTTTCCTGAGCTCTGTGAGGCGTGTTGTGAGCGAACAACGCATATTGTATGCGGTGTGTGTGTTGTGTGCTCGTTGTGTTGCAGACTGTACGCTGTCCGGTGGTGTTGGGGGCGGTAGTCAGGGACGGATTTACGCATGGGCCAAATAGGCCATGGCCTAGGGCTCAGCGCTTTAGGGGGCCCCGCGCAACGATCTTTTCTATGACGACTCAATGTTAACTAAAAATTTGCAAAACTGCGCAGAGACATAACTTCACAATTTACCTTGAAACGGGCGGAAATGCAAATACAAAAACGTCTAGTCTACTCTAGACTCTTGTCAGTACAGTAATAACATGACAATATTGTGCATCTGAGCGTGAGAGAGATTCAGGCCGTCTGTATGAAAGCGGTTACAAAAAAAGAATGAAAAAGAGAAAAACGGTACTTGATGATCAATTTTCCACTGACAAAAAAGCTCGCAAGACCGCCAGATACTGCAAAACTCCGATGAAAAGCAAGATTGTCAGTTTTGGATCCTACATTTGGTTGTTTTTACTAGATTTCCCGCAAACCGAGATTGCTTGTTGAAACTCTATATGTTAGTTAAATCAGCTAAAACAGTTTCTCGCGAGCTTCACTGGGGAAAACGTGTGTACATTGGGCTTACTTCATGGTTAACTGAGGGTGTTGTGACAATACTTTGCTTCTGTGCAAAACTTGTCTTCATGTTGTTTATCATCGCCCTATCATAGGCGTACGGGAAGGCATTTTTCTGAGGGGGTCAGAAAAATTGCCCTGAAAATAACCATTTGCTTTAAAAACAAACAATTTGCCCTGATGCCTTGAAACTAACTTTTTAAGTACAATCCGAGTGGGGCCTGAAACCTCTTATAAATCTGTTCTGTACAGTTGAATTCGTTTATAATGGCTTCGTCTGTAACGTCAATTCGCCTATAATGTCACATTTTGTGCGGTCCCGATGGCATCTTTTACATGCATTTCAATTCGCTTGAAACGTCAATTCGGCAATAACGTTCTTTAAATGCAATCTCCTAGAGGTGCCGTTATAGGCAAATTCTATTGTTACCTTGCTTGTTAACTCAAGGGGGTGGAGTTCCTTGCGTGTTGTGTTTTCCCAGACAAGAAACTTTACGGTAATTGTTTTTACTGATGCAAATATGTACGCGATTTCAATGGCGCAACGCAATGGTTAAAAGCGACGGTTCCGGACCGAAGGGTCTGACCCTACACCTGCCTGTGTTCTCGTAAGTGCTGTGCGCTTGAGCAAGGCACTTAAAACACGCGCACTCAAAGGAGCTCACCGAATTCTTAGATCAAGCTGTTGACATCCGATTTCTTAGATCAAGCTGTTGACTACCGACATCCGATTGTTCGATTTTTACAGAAAACGAGGGCTTGGTCTAGATCAGCTATGCCCAACCCGCGGGCCGCATGTGGCCCAGTCGAAGGTTTTTGCGACCCAGTTTAGGTTTTCGCTGTAGTAAATGTATCCTATGTACTGACAACCTGTCCTTATTTTGATAATCCTGAATTTGAAATTTTTGATGCAGTTGGTCTCCAGTGCCATTTTATCAGGTCTGTCACCATTGCAATGAGGATTCGAACGCTTTCAGTACATCAGCTTAACCAAAAATAACTTGATAAGATCAAAGTAAGTCACTCAAAGTGCGACCCTCATTAATATGTCATTCAAGGTGCGGCCCTGGTCCAGATAGTGACATACTTTTTGGCTCAGTAAGCCCTTTGGGTTGGACATAGCTGGTCTAAATCAAAGCCATTATAACCAGTCACGTCTCTAGTCCAGATTACAAGCTAAACTATCCCAATTTACACGGACCATCCCCAATAGAATATACGCTGAACACGCTGCATTGAAATTTTTTCACCGTTCAGCATTTTTGAACAACTTGCCCTGAAAAATAGAGTTTTCCCATAAATTTTTCACGGTAATGACTAAATACTTTTTATCATTCAGGATTTTTGAGCAACTTGCATTTGCCCTGAAAAACAGATTTGACCTGAAATTTTCACTGTATTGAAATATTTTTTATCATTAAGGATTTGTGAGCAGCTTGCGCTTGCCCTGAAAAACAGAGTGTGCCTTGAATTCACTTATTGAATGCATATTTTGTATCATTCAGGATTTTTTAACAACTTGCGATTGTCCTGGAAGCAGGAGTTTGCCCTGAAATTTTTCACTAGATTGAAATATTTTTTATCATTCAGGATTTTTGAGCAGCTTGCGCTTGCCCTGAAAACAGAATTTGCTCTGAAACTTTTCAAGTTGGGGGGCGGCAGCCCCCCAGCCTCGTAAGCCTATGGGCCTATGGTATAGAGGATGAAAACATTATATTTTATATTGCTTGGGAAATGACAATTTCAAAACGGCATGAATAAGCCCTGTGTCCACTGAACGGATTGTGCTTGTTTGGTTCATAAAATATGTGGTTACTATTACTATAAAAAAAGAGTTTACGTGCAGGTAATCAGATCGACGTCAAGTCGATATTTTCGAGGGAGGCAACACGGTACCGCATGAAAATGTTTATATCCTAATAACAAACCTACTAAAAACGCTAAAAATTGCGGAAATTTAACGACGAGAACTTCTAAACCACACGAAAGAGCTATAAATTCCAAGAAAAGATCCTAATGCTATTTGTTCTTTAGACGAATGTAGGAAAGGCTTTAATTTCTGTTGAAGGTCTAAGGCAATTGTGGAACTCAAGTCGGCACCACAAAAGATAGATTTAGAGGGGGCACTACACACAAGAGGGGCATACTTCACGCTTTTCACACAAACGGCCAAATAGGTCACACTTGCGTGGGGCCCCAAAACTAAGATGGCCTAGGGCCCCGCGCTCCCTAAATCCGTCCCTGGCGCTAGTATTCGTTTGGAGTGCTCGCAGAGGTTTCAAGAAGCTCGGTTCTCTGAAACTGAATTATTGAACGCGCCGATAAGTTCGCATTTACAGTACCGTATTATTGATTGGGGAGGAGCCTATGAAATTGTGGGCCAACAAGTACAAGTGCTACAGAAACGAATTTTGAAACGCATGACCTTTACCTGTAGATGATCATGTTCAAACAGTATTTTTAAAATATTTAAAATTTTCAAAGAGATTTAATTTGTTCCAACTCAATTTGCCAAATTTTATCTTACAGTATGTACAAGTATAATGGCAAACTGCCCCCAGCTGTGCTTTTGCTTCATGAGGCAAATTAAACACTGCTTACTTTATGGGTCACGCCGAGTACGGGTCAAAATATGCGAGGGGTCACAGGTGCGGGTTTATTTACGAGTTAGTTGTGATGGTGAAGGGTATGGGTTGGTTCAGGTCATAAAAATGTGAGCCGGGACGTCTCTAGTTGATACATAAGACACATTGCACATACAGCGTAAACTTTGCGGTGAAACTGGTCAGAGTGATATGCTCGATTGCATACATGCATTGTCTTTTACTGCACTGTTAATAATGACGGTTATAAAACGGATTGATTTTTTGTTATTAATTGTGTGAACAAAACAGACAAACAATCAAAAGCTCTTTGTGTGATATGCTAATTATCGTCAGAAAGATAAAGACAAAGCGGTAGAGAGCCATTCTACAGTAGGGAGCCATTCTACAGTAGGGAGCCATTCTAAGTAGTACAGCTATGATAAATTAAAGTAATGTTAGAGCTTATCTTTGTGTCAACCGTGACACTACATTTAGATTGGTGATAAGTGGAAAGAATATTGAGCTGGCAATTAAAAGCTTTAGAAGGTTTTCTATAGGCTTTAGAGGAACCAGCCGATTCGGCTCTGCTTTCATCTTTTTGCGATGATTCAAACTTGCGCATATCTGTATTCAAGTAAAAAAGAAGCAAGGAATCAATCACAAATATTTAATAGGAAATCGATTTCACGTAACACTACGCATCATCAGTCCTTACATCTGCAAGCAATGCTAATAGGTGAAACACTGAAAGGCTAAAGCATGGTCAGAGAAAGTAAACAACCTCAAGACTGTAGTGTATCATAGCACAACACCAATTGCGACAATTAAACTGGATAAAACTGGAAAATTCGTCTTACTCAACTGAACTTATTCACTGCAACTTCAAAAATTTCCTGCAAAGGTTCAAAAGCATGAACTTAATAAAACTCAACGCAAGCTACAAAGATTTTCATAATGGAATACTGCGTTGTCGAATTAATGCAACTACTGCCAAACGGTGCTTCCAATTTAGCTTGAAACAAAACGTCTATGAATCAGCATAACTGCAGAATGCGTAAGGTAAGCTAGCATTTAGCAACGATGGCAACCAAACCTCAGCGGGCGCATTTGAAACGCTGTGATTGACGAGAACCAAAACTCTAGCGCGCCCGTAGCGATAATCAAAACACACCAACGGTCAGTGCAGGAGCGAAACAAGAAATCTATTATCTCACGCGGGGGAGGATCATGCTGCGAATATTAATTTGTGCGTCAAGCTGGTTGTACCATTCATCTTCGCAGATATTCAAGGAGTGAAAATTTGGTTGTTCAACAAAAGTGACGATGTAAGCTTCGTGTATAGGTAGTTTATTTACGTTACCATGAAACAAAGCTAGTGCCGCGACAAGGCCACTTCCTCGTTTTTGTCATTTCTGCAATTAGGTCAGTTCCAATTACTGCGCTGACCATCTCTTGGAAAATTTATTCGTGGTTGCTCCGACTTACAGTCCATGACGTAGCACACAAGTCGCTACGTAAATACCATACTTTGCGCATGTCAAATTTTGGTTCAGCGGAAAGGTTTTGGTTTTGCTCATTATTTGTGGAACACGAGGTACATTGATTTGTTGTGTTTCCCATCACAACCACAAAGCGCACAGTTGCCACATGGTCCTGAATCACCCTTGACAGGCTCTCTTGTCTTGCTTATAGCAAGGTGTTTATAGTTTGTTAGTATTTGCCCAATTGTCTTAGGTCTTTTGTATGTTATCATTGCCTTCGGATTTAACTTTTTTCTTTCTCTGTTAGACTTATCAGTTGGGGGAAAGATGTAGTCCAAACTTGTGGGTCATCCTTTTTGTCGCATTTTGAGGGCAGTAGTCATACTTCCCAATTTGATGCCATTGCTATCATGTCATTAGTCATGTCTAAAGGAAAGTTTGAGCGAATCGCTTTCTGTTTAAGTCAATACAAGTAGAATGGCAAAAAGCTGCTGAAGTAGTCTTCTTTCCTTTGGTTAAGACGCCTCAATCTTATTACTTCTCCAAATAAGATTGACTTGAATGTTGACTTTGAGTGATATGATTTCCCGTTAATGAACCGCCTTCCCTCTGCTGTGGGTTTCATGAAGTCTTTGGTAACAAATCCAAAATAACCGTCAGTAGTTATGCGATGATTAACATCTAGGAATTCAACTTCACCCTTTTGATCAGCTGTGCAAGCTTGGCGAAACGTTAGTTCCAAACCACTGTTGGCAAAGGCTGAAGTTAGTGCTTGTCGAATGCTTTCATTAGACGATTTGGATCTAGCTATCCAAATTATGTCATCGATAAATCTGCGGAAAAGTTCTGCCTCACGAGTCAAAAGTTCCATTTTAGGACAAAATCCTTAAACGAGACTGTCCACGTTACCGGATAACAATGGTCATTATTACGATTACACAATGAATTTTGTTTTCGTTGGCAACGAATGCTACGCTTAAAAATACTGTGGGGTGGGCAGCGCTGGCACTACGCAAACAGCTTCGATAGAAAGTGTAAGTTTGCGTAGGTTAGTAGGCGTAGGAAACAATCTGTCCAATCGGTTAAAGGCCGGCCCTAACTAAGCTGTTACAGATGTCACAGTCAACTAAGTAGAACATGCGTTCTAAACCTGCCATGTAACAATTTCAGCCAATCTTATTCAGCTAAAGGCAAAATAACATCAACAGTTAGTTTCCCTCATACGGCAAAATAGACACTACACAAAAATATATGTTGTGCATCATAATACACTTTCGGATAGTTTTCGGATACGGATAACATTAATTTTACCAAAACAGGATTCGGATCGGATATCATTTTTCAAAAACAGGATAGGATCGGATAGCAAAAAAAAGACTAGCCGATCATCTCTGCTGGATAGTATGTCAATACTCTAAATATAAGCACGATACAGTTTCAATGGATGTGAGAAGCTATGATCATGTTGATGAAGTATAGTTGTTGCAGCCACAATGCTGCGTCTCCTTGACCCACCTAAAGAGAGAGAGTCGAACCGATCACTCTCCGCGTAATAGCAATAATACAGAGCTTTCCTCATTCGGCCAGGTTCACTCTAGTATTGCTGCTACGAATTCAACGTTATATATGGCGACTCACAGGATTATCCGAAGCACACACTTTCCCGGATTATCCGAAGCATTTTCCCGCGTCCGCCAATGGCCCGTCTTCGCTTTCGCTGCTTCACGACGGGTTATGGCAGTTCATCACAGAAGCGTCGAAACTGCGTCATTGTTTGGCGAAAACAGACATTTAGGAAATTTCGGCGTCATTCGCAATCCGCCGGTGCTGTCATACCAGGAGGATTGGCAGAGCTGACGTCACAGCGCAGTTCTGTAACGTCACAAGCTGCCCATTTTGGACCTTCGATGTGTGTCCGCAGACTGCTGACCCTTTCCATGTACTGTGATCGTCGTTAGATGTCACAATTTTGTATTGTGATGTAAAATGTAATCGCAAAAATGCTGATTTTAAAGCAGTTGATATCAACATATCACTCTCAGTGTGTGTAAATTGCAGGTCCTAGGGAAAAAAGGCGTTGTTCAAGCTGAGGTTCTGCCCCCAGCATAAAGTACCGCTTTGCGTAGAACGTGCTTTTCACCGATCGCCTTGCCAGAAAATGGCACTGGCGCGTGACAGCTTTTACTAGTTTTCAGATTATTTCGGAAACCTTTATGTTTTTTTGCCCCGTTCAACAATATCTCGGACTGAGTATATTTTTCTAAAGGTAAAGCAAAAAATGGTTGTTGCTGATAATTTTGGCCGGTATCAGTTGCGTAGAGAACCCAAAATTTTGTCAGGGGGAAAAATGTTTGACTCTAGGCAACCAGCAGTATTTTATTCAGGAAGCCGATTCTTAAAGCACAAAATGACAAGAAATGCTAAAGATTTGTGGGGCGTGTGGTCCCATGAGCCCCCTGGCTACGCCTGTGTTCGGTCGATCTGGACTGGTCAAGATTGCGAGCATCGGATAAAATGATTGGGGGATAAGAAACAAGATGTGATCCTGTATTTTCAAAAATAAAATATTTTAGGTGTAATCTTGAATTTTAGAAGAAATTGACGTGGCCTAGTTCAACGATCGGCCTCAGTGAAAACGTGTAAAACAGCATTGCAATTTTCGGCATTTGCAGATACTTAACGAAACAACAAGTTATTACAACCTTCATCAAATTTCGGACACTAACATGTTGAAATTAGGCATTAACAAACAGATCAACGACACGTATAACCAGGCATGTAATCAGCTTGGGACATGAGGGAGGCAAAGAATTTTATAAAGGGAGACTCAATTTTTTTAACTGTGTTCAACCAATTTTACCAGGGGGTGCGAAAAAAAGTCCAGGGGTTTTCACCCCTTGAGCCCCCCGCTGGTTACGGACCTGCGTATAACCATCCAGAAAAATGTGAAACCAGTCATTCCAACACGAGACACAAAGTTGTTTTCATCTCAACTCAGACATTACTATTTCTACCTGATACTCTTCACTGTCACGTGATTTGAAGGCAGCCAAACGTGCTTTGGCATCTGCAAATGACGCAAACAAGGCGATCACGTTAATAGCTGAATTAAAAGCAAATACAATGGTGAGCAACG